>FUFK010056180.1_pt1 | contig 55355 bp, 60 predicted proteins | sample 1021851 | NCBI WGS metagenome assembly FUFK01 (sample SAMEA51879418, study PRJEB19060) | metagenome | reverse complement strand
GATGGCATTGGACGTATTGTTAAGATTTCTGTATTAATTTATGAAAGTGAGGATGAATAATGGAGTCATTAAAGCATTTGCTGGGCTTATGTGGCGAAAATCATGGGCTGTTATATATGTTCTTTGTCTTTGGTGCGTTTATATTTACAGCAATAAAATTTATTTTGTACACGATAAAATGGTGGATACAAGATAATATATTTTAAATACTTGAATTTTAGGCTTGTATAGTTTATATTTGCCTATGGAAAAAAAAGATTATATTAATGCTCAAAAGAATTGTGCTAACTATTGCTCTGGTTATATTTGCTCTGGAATTATGATTGGAGAGCATTTACAGCAATGGGTAGATTTAGATTTGGCAAATAAGATTTGCAGATTAAAAGAAGGAAAAACTTGCGAGTATTATGATAAGATTGTCAAACCTATTTCGTGAATGGACTAAGGGGTGGTTTACCTCCTTTCTCCACCCCCCATTCTAAAAGGAGATTTTATGAGTTATATTGGTTATATTCCAAAGCCGATTAGACATAATGTAGACTTATCGCCAAGAGATAAGCTCTTATATTGTGAAATCACTGCATCATTAGACGATAATGGCATTTGTACAAAGAATAACATTTATTTTGCTAAGGTTACTGGCTGTACAAAATCAACTATATCAGCATCAATGACAAAGCTACGTGAATTAAATTATATTGATGTTATAATTGAAAAAGACAAAACAACGCAAAAATTCAAGAAAAGATATATAATATTAAAAGCCATGTCCAATTTTCAAGGTGGGGGTAATTCAGAAATTACAAAAACCATGTCTGATTCTCAAGGTGGGGTAAGCACTGATAATAATTATATCTCAGAGAATAGAAATGGTACTGCCAAGTCTGATATAGACGATTCTATTATTATAAATAATAATATTAGATATATATATTCTAATAAGAAAGATAGCGTAGATTTGAACCCTAATATGAACAATGAGCAGAAAAAATATTTAAAGAGCATTGTTTATAATTTCTATGATGAGAAACATAAACAGCAACCTAAACATATTAAAAGTGATTGGTACAAGGATGAGTCTTTGGTAAATGGCTCTGTTAATACATTATATGATTTAATTGTAACTGATGGATGGGATGAGAAGGAAGTTAAGAATGTTATAAATTGGACTTTGAAAGATGATTTTTGGGCAGTAAATTTAATTAGTTTAAGAACGCTTAGAAATAAATCTACAAATGGATTTACAAAATTTGCCAATATACAATTAAGATATGATAGCTAATGAATGTAAGTGAATCAAAAGGGGGTTTTTATAACCCTAATACCAGAAATATGATAAGAAGGGGTGAGTATTCACCAAGCTCAGAGATAAGTGTTAACAGACATGAATCTACAATTATGTCTATAGCAAGAAAAAGATACATAAGTTATTTTGAATCTTTAATTTACTACTTCGATGAAGATTGGTTTGACTTGAAGAGTGATTTATATACTGGCACAAAAAGACAAACATCTAGCAAAGTTAAAATGTTAAATCAGCCTAAAAGATGCGATAAGTGTAAAAGGGAATGGGCTATTGATACAACTGGTAGTTATTATTTAGATGGCTTTAAAGGCATATATATGGAAAAAGAAACCTGTGAGGAATGCAGTGACCTTTGAAGATGCAGGTATATTTTTAAAAAAATCATCAGGTCAGGAAAAGACTAAATGTCCTGAATGTTCTTACAATCGTAGAAAATCATCTGACCCTTGTTTAAGTGTTAATATTGACGAAGGTATCTGGAAGTGTCATCATTGTGGATGGAAGGGTTCACTAAAAAAGAAACAAGATGTTTATATACCACCACCACCTATTATAAAACCAGACCCACCAAAAACAGATATTCCACAAAATGTGTATGAGTGGTTTAATGATAGAGGTATATCTAATGGGGTTGTAGAAGATGCAAAGATAGGTTATGATAATAGATGGATACATTTCCCCTTTTATAAGAATGAAGAAGTTGTTAATATTAAGTCAAGGACTGCTGATAANAAGTTTAGACAATCTAAAAATGCCGAGAAGTGTTTTTACAGATTTGATTATATGGCAGGAATGGAGACAATTATAATTACAGAGGGAGAAATGGATGCTTTAAGTTTAGTCGAGTGTGGCTATAATAATGCTGTTAGTGTCCCTGATGGTGCGATTGCACCTGACTCTGAACCTACCGATAGAAAGTTTAGTTATTTATTATCTGCTGAAGAACATTTAATGAATGCTACAACTGTGATACTGGCAATGGACAACGACCCATCTGGAAATGCAATGCGTAACGAATTGTCCAGAAGAATAGGTAGGGAGAAATGTTATAAGGTTAATTATCCTGATGGTTGCAAAGACCTTAATGAAGTATTAATAAGTCATGGTAAAGATAAGGTTATAGAGATTATAACCGATGCTCACCCATATCCTATTGATGGCGTTGTACTTATAAATGATGTGATGGAAGATGCTATTGATTTATTAAAGACTCCAGATGCAAAAGGGCTTTCTACTGGATGGGAATGCTTAGATGATTATTATAGAATATCTCCATCAGAAGTTAGTATCGTAACTGGTGTCCCCAATATGGGAAAGTCAGAATGGATGGATGCTTTGATGACTAATCTTATACAAGAACATGGATGGAAGTTTGGAGTATTTAGTGCAGAGAATTTTCCAGTAAAACATCACTTACTTAAATTGGTTGGCAAGTTTACATCACAACCTTTTTGGGGTGAAGATAGGGTTAATGAAGATACTGCAAGAAATGCCATGAACATACTTAATGACCATATAAAATTTATAGGAACACAAGAAGATAGTGTTACAATGGAAAGTATATTAGACCAAGCAAGAATACTTAATTTTAGGTATGGTTTAAATGGTCTGGTTATAGACCCCTGGAATACTGTTGAGCATAAATTTAGAACTAATGAAAATGAAACAAATTATGTATCTAGAATACTGGCTAGTTTAAATACATTTGCAAAAGTACATGAGATACATATTTGGGTAGTTGCACATCCAAGAAAAATGGAGAACGATAATAACAGAAAACCAGTCGTTCCTACCCCATACGATATATCAGGCAGTGCTAATTTCTATAACAAAGCTGACAACTGTATAACTGTTCATAGACACAGAAGTGAAGATGATGATTATGTTGGAATCCACGTTCAAAAGGTAAGGTTTCAATATAAGAACGGTAGAACAGGCACAGGCAAGTTAAGCTACAGCGTAAGGAGTGGTACTTATTATGAATATTTCGGAGAACCTAAAAAAAATCTTTTTGGATAGAATAAAGGCTATGCCATACAAAGTACAGGGCAACCATAGAATAAGAAGAATGAATAAAAGATTACATAAAGAGTTTGATAAAACATGGGTAAAGCTAGAGAAGGGAGAAGCAACTATGGAAGAGTGGACAAAAGCACTTAATAAATGGTTGCAATCGGAGTTAATATGAAGTGTCAATGTGGAAGCACCAGAATCCATAAAAGGGGTTTAAGGAATGATAAGCAGAGAACTAGATGTTTAGATTGTGGCAAATGGGAGTCAAGACATATTAAACCTGAAGGTGCAAAGATTCTTTTATTTGACATAGAAACAACTCCAATGGAAGTTTACGTCTGGGGTTTGTTTGGCAATAAGTTCATTGATTATAATAATGTAATCAAAGATTGGAATGTTCTCAGTTGGTCTGCTAAATGGCTTTTTGATTCTAAGGTAATGTCGGACATACAAACACCTAAAGAAGCCAAGAGTAGAGATGATAAAAGAATATTAAAAGGTATATGGCAGTTATTAGATGAAGCTGACATAGTTATTGCTCACAATGGAGATAAGTTCGATATTAAGAAATTAAATACGAGGTTTTATATCAATGAATATGTAACGCCATCATCTTTTAGGTCTATAGATACTTTAAAAGCAATTAAAAAGAGTTTTGCTTTCTCATCTAATAGATTGGATTATTTAGGCAAGTTAATTAAGAACAAAGGTAAGTTAGATACTAACTTTAAATTGTGGACTGACTGTCTAGCTGGTAAAAGAAAAGCATTATCAAAAATGCTGTCTTATAATGAAGAAGATGTTAGATTATTGGAAGAAGTCTACTTAGACATAAGAAGCTGGATTAAACCTCATCCTAATATTGGTGTATGGTGCGATGGCTCTGTTTGTCCTACTTGTGGCAGTAATGATTTAAGTTATAATGGCAAATATTATACGACCAATGCCAATAAATACAATTCTTATAGATGTAATAGCTGTGGGGCTTTATCGAGGTCTATTGATAGTGTGTTATCGGTAGATGAGAGAAAAAGATTAATGCGACCAATATCTTGATTTATTAAAATAAAAATGGTAATATAAAACATGAATAATCAAACAAAAGATAAGTTTAACATTGAATTTCCTAAAGAAATGACACCAGAAGAAAAAGATTGGATTAAAGAGTACATATTTAAATTTCTTGAAAGACATTCATGCACAATATCTAAGATAGATAACAATGACAAATAATCAGATAGGCATAGGTATAGATGCTACCTATTATTATACTATATCTTGGGATGGGATAGATGAGTATACAGAAGGCTCTGTTACTTTTACAAGCCCTGATGAAAGAGATGCTGTACAAAACATACAGCATTATTTGGATTATTACAAAGATAGAGATGCTTATTTGTCTAACTTTGCTGTTGAGGGAGATGGTTATAGCAAGAATCTATTAACAGATGAACTTAAAAATAAATTAGGAAGGTAACAAATGTCTGAATACAATAACATAAAGATACAACCAAACATAGATTATAATTTTAAATTTATGCACGATACCCCTATACAGGGTGAAAATTCTTATGGACAATATAATCTATATAACTTTGAACACAATGGAGAGTCAGTTAGTCTATTTGCTACTGATGCTCTTCATAATAAGATACAGGTCTTTAAAAAAGATGATACAATTATAGTTCGTAAGCAAACACAGCCAAATGGTAAGATGGAGTGGGTTGTTATACCAACTATGGGTACACCAGAAAGAACTGCTACCTCTTCTACACCAAATAACCAAGCCAAAGTAGATGATAGAACAAAAGATATTCATAGACAAGTATGTTTAAAGTTGGCAGTACAATCTATGGGTACTCCAGAGACTTTAGACTTTGATATGGTAAAAATGAGAATGGAAGGTTTGTTGAATGTCTTAGAAGGCGAGAGTGTTGTCTCCTAACCATGAAAAAATCCAATATAAATAAGTTGGATAAATTATGGTCTGAAAAAGTGCGAGAGTATGGGATGTGTGAAAAATGTCGTAAATTATCTCCCTTAAATGCCCACCATTTCTACTCTCGCTCAATCAGGGCAGTTAGATGGGATGTAAAAAATGGCTTTTGTTTATGCGTTGGATGTCATACATTCTCATCAAAGTTCTCAGCACATAAGACCCCTGCTGAGTTTGTTGAATGGGCTATAGAACGTAGGGGTGAGGAGTGGTATGATGACTTAAAGATAAGAAAAAATAAAACTGTAAAATATACAGATGACGATGTAAGTACACTAATAAAGGAGTTAAAATGAAATTAGATAAAGTAAAATCAATGGTATCTAGTTTATGGGCAGATACAGAGATGGAAATAGATACACTATCAAGAAAAGAATTAAAAGACCTAATAAGAGGTCTAGGTAATAAAGTAAATAATATTACTGAATATTTAGAAGACCAGTTCAAACTATGCTCTCATTGCGAAGGCGATACCATTAGCGTATGTGAACCATGTTTGGATACTATGGCTGTAAAGTATGGGGACACTTAAAATTTGATAACCTGTATGTGTTACAATGAAAGTGATGTCGTGGTTGGCTTCCCCATAAAATTTAAGGAGATAAAATGAAAGTAGCTGACTTTATAAAATGGGCTGAATCTGTACAAGAAGAAGAAAATAGAATCATGCTTACAAAAGGCGAAGAATATACTATAAGCAATGAGGATAAGTTTCGTAACTTTAAGAGCATAGGAGAAAGAGCAGATATAGAGCCTAAAAGGGTAGCTTTAACTTATTTACTTAAACACTTGGACTCTATCTGTAACTTTGTTTTACATGGTAAAGAAGCATCGGATGAGCCAATAATGGGAAGGATTATGGATGCTCGTAATTATCTCCTACTTCTTGGGGGTATGATTGAAGAAGAAATGGTCAAAAGATGACTCTATCCAGTGGGTTATAGATGCTTTAGATAATATAGTTGTAGAAAAAAGAGATAGAGAAAATCATAAATATGACGAAGTAAGGGCTGACTTAGATATAAAGTGGTGTCCCAAGTGCCATTGTAAATGGGAAATATTTGAGAATAAGCTATGGTCATCCCCTGACCAAGAGCTGTGGAAAAGAGAAATATGCAGAGATTGCATTGCAAAGTAAAAAATGGTAAAGTCATATTACCTGATGTAGATGTAGAAGATGGAGAGTATTACTTTGAATTAAGAGAAGTCGGTGTTAGGTCTGCAAAACAAAACAATTATTATTGGAAAATTATAGATATACTTTCAGAAGAATTAGGTTACACTAAAAGAGAAATGCATCAAACAATTAAAAAGCATTTTGATATTAAATCTACTAAGCATTTAGAACCAAAAGAGTTTAGTGATTTTTTAGAGAACTTAATCAGATGGTGTGCAATAGATTTGCACATTGTAATCCCTGACCCCTAAGATAATTGCTCTCTTAAATTAATATTGGCACTAAACACATTTGGTGCTACCTCAGTAAAATCTATAGGCTGAGTCAATCTTACATAGTGATAGTTGTCGTCATCATCTTTATACAAGAACTTCTTAAAATCCTGTACATCTGCATTTAAATTTTCAAATGCTGTTTTTTGTGTACTAAGTATATGGGAGAAGCTAAAGCTAAATGTAGTTTTTGGTTCATGTCTTTTATTGGCATATTCATTGCCACCATAAGAAGTGACTACATCTGTACCAAACTCTTCACCTATTGTTGCGTTAATTTCTGGGTTAACATCAAACTCATATCTATTGCCTATAATTATTTCAGTTATGTCGTCTATAGTACCTGTTGTAGAGCGTAAGAACCAATATCTGCCTGATGTTTCAGTAAATGTTATTACGTTCCACCCTTGACTGATTGAAGCAGTCTGATTAAGTATTTCTGTACCCATAGCAGTAGCAGAGCTTCCTCTATATAATTTAAAATCATGTCCATGAGCAGATGAATAATAGAGTGCAATGCAGTTTGCAGTTTGTGCTGAACCTAAATCAAACCTTAACGTATCGTCTGCATTGAAAGAAGTAAATGCTGTTGATATAGACATATCTATAGCTCTTTCTTCATTAGTAACAGAACTAGATGCACTGAATGTTGAACCAGAAGCAGTACCATCTGTTAATGTTGATTCTGTTAATCCTACGCTATCATGTATAAATTCTCTTGCCATTATGAAACCTCTGTTAAAGTTAATTTTGTCATATTAGGCAACTTAGATACATTAGTTACCATAAAATAATCTGTACTAGCTAAAGCTGTGCCAAATATTTTTAAATCTGCTGGGAAATTAGATACATTTACAATGTCTCCTATTTCAATATTTGTGTATTTCATTTTACCTGTATTAATTTTTAAAATAGGCTTTCTATCTTTGTAGTAATCAAGTAATGTATCCTCATAGGCTTCTGCTACTGTAGTATCTGCTATATAAGGGGCATCCATTACTAATTCATTCGTAATGTTGTACCCACTAGACGTATTACCTATGCTAGTAGAATCGCTAGATGAGCTTGTTTTTTCTATGTTTTGTTCTGAACCGTAATCAAATTTGTAATTTAAAGTAACTTTATTTCTTACCTGTCTAGCATCTGTTAAGGCTACAGACTCTAAAGAACAGTCACTAAAATCTATTGTTTGTGTTACATCACCACCTGCATAATCACTAGCCCTTTTTCTTCCAAACAGCCTTACTGCACCAGATTCGTTGAAATGGTAAAACAAACCAGATTGTCTACATATTCTTCTTAATACTTGGTGTGCATCTTCAAGTGCATATTGGCTAAACCTTAATTTTACATCACTGGCATTTGACTGATTAAATATATCTTTTAATTTTCCAGTAGTTTTAGTGCCATAATCATCAAAAGTAGATGTATCTATTGATGCACCTAAAAATTGTCTTGCAATATCTTCTATCATATAAACAGGGTTTTCTATAAAATCCGATGTAGCGTAACCATTAGACCTAGAAGAAGTTAAATCTGATGTATATTTTCTACCTTTTAATGCACCATAAAGCATTCTAACATCTTTAGGAATTTTAGTCTCTACTGTGTACACAATATTCCTTGTACTACTTTGCAAACCTGTTATTTCCTTTGCTTCTCCAATCTCTCTATCATCTTGCACAATGTAAGTTTTCTTTTCTACAATTGCATCTTGTATTTCGTAATCACCTACAATTAATATTGAAAATATACTAGCACTAGCAGAACTACCAGAGTCACTGGTGTCCATTGATAATTTTAATTCCTTGCCTGCATCAGCAGAAGATAAAGCTATGGTTTGTGTTGTATTTGTCCCACTAGGAATATCGTCCGTATGAAGTGGGTTGCCATTTTTATCTGTAAATCCAAAAAAATCTGTATTACCAGCACCACCTATAAAATCAGAAGTATAAAACATCAGCATTTTAACGCCAGTTCTATTAGCACCCTTTGGCAAGTGAGGTAATCCAAAGGAAAACTCACTAGCACTACCTGATGTTGATATTGCTTTGCTGGTAGAATTGCTAAAATTTTGTACTTCAGGTACGCCAGTAACAAATACACCTGCTTCTAGCAAATTACCACTAATATAAGCGATAGGGCTATTAGATACATCTACTAAATCATCATCAAAAGAAGCATATACATCAGAAATATACATTTCCATGTTTTTATCTCTAAGCGTATGTATTGCGTTTGTATCTGCTTTTGCTTCTAATCCATTAGTAGCATCCCATTTATTGCTAATAATCATAGGTGCATGACCACCAGTATGCCTATCAAAAGCTGAATTAGGGAGTGACAGGTTCCTATCAAAATCACCATAAACAAAAGGTATTGGCTTTCCTACGTTTTCATCTGGCACATCAGCACCAGATAATAGCGTAGTGGGTATAGTTACATTAAACTTATTCATTATGTCATTTAATGTTAAGTTAAAAGTTTTTTCTGTATAATTAGTATTCATACCAATAATACCTGTTGCCAGTAATTGATGGTCTGAATGGCTTGTTACATTTTCATCTGCAACATACAATTCCCACTTTCTGTTAGTAAATTCTCTGGTAGCAAAATAATCTGAAAATCTTTGACCTTCTATAGCGTTTGTAGTATTTACAATCTTTATACTCATTGAACCAAACTTTACTTCAAAATCTGTTAAGTTTGCTGAGTAGGTTAAATTACCCCAAGATGCTATTACGCCATAATAAAATACAGAATTAATTGTTCTATCTTTATCAGACAGCCCTACAAAACTAGATTCATCATCATGGTATAGCTTAACATACCAATATGAAGATGTAGAATCTTTAGAAAATGCTGTGGATAAATTTGTTGATAAACTAAGCAATGGTTTGTCCTGATGCGTTAATAGCTGGTATTAAAGTATTTACTACATAATCTTGGTCTACTATACCACCTTCTATATTAATTGTTACTCCAGAGGTTTTTAATGCTCTTTCTTGAGGTCTGTCTACAGGTGTAATTTGTACGTGTTCTCTACCTGCTTCACCAACCATAATTAATTCTGGCTTATTAGTTACAAAGTCACCACCCTTTGCAAATTGCTGTGCTTCTATTGTTGCTACATTGGCTAAACCTTGTGCAATAACACTTGCCATAGCTATAAAATTAAATGGAGGTATTCCACTCCTTAAAGCTAAGTTTGCACTAGCATATGTATCAATAATCGCTTGTGCTTGTGCCAATCTTTTAGAAACTTCAGCAGAACCTTTCATTGCTTTATTTAAGTTCCCTAACGCACCTATGCCACTAGAAACTGTTTTAAGTTTAGCTTGTTCTATCTTTTCTTCTAATGTTAATTGCTGATTAGTCAACTCCATGTTTCTTTTTCGCATTTCTATTTCGGTAATCATACCTTCGCTTCTTAGTCTGGCATTCATTTCTATTTGATTGCCTATTAAGATTAACTGCTCATCTAAATTTAAACCACCTTGTAGTAACTCATGTTTTTTTCTTAAAAGCTCTATTTCAGCTTCAGCTATTAAATTATTTTCTAAATTTTTATTATTTAATTTACCTAAACTACCCTCTAGGTCTTTCATTGCTTTATCTACATCAGCAGTTGAATCTGCAAATATATCAAATTTATCTATTACAGCACCAACAGCAACCATTCCAGCTAATAGTAGAAGATTTTTTCTAGATACTTTATTTAAAGCCATCATTGCTGTTTTAAGAGCAACAGCACCCTTAGTCACCACTAGGTATGTACCTGCGACTCCTACCAATGCAACTCCATAGGCTTTTATTTCTTCTGTGTCTATAGAATCTGCAAAAGCCTTAATTCCTTTAGCAGAAGCCAATACAACTGGAATAAATATACTACCAAATCTTTCTCCTAAATCTCCAACTGAATTACCTAGCTGAGTCATTGAACCTAAGAATGTTTCTGCACTTTGTTTAGCTTGACCACCATATAAAGCACTTAATGCTTTTGTAGCACTTTCCAATCTTTCACTAGAACCTTGAGTACCTTCAATAGTAACACCATATCTAGATAATGCGTTTGTTGAGCTAAATACACTTTTACCAACTAAATCAATAGCAGTATTTAAATCCATACCTTTAGCAGATGCTAAATCCATAGATACTTCTGTAAGCCTTGCAATAGCTTTTTCATTATCAGTGTATGCACCAAGAAGTGACATAGCTTGTATTGTCTCTTCATCTCCAAATACAGTTACTTTTTGTTGCTCTGATGCAAAAGCTAATAATGCTTCAGACCTTCTACCTATAGCAGTAGTAAGTTTTCTTTCTGCTAATTCTTGTTCACCAGCAAGTCTTGTTACTCTGCCTATAGTTGCACCAAATAAACCAGCACCAAATGATGCAAGTAACATCTTAGACCTTAATACTGCAAAAGAACCACCAAGTATTCTAGTAGAATGCTCAGTATCAAACATTCCTTTGCTAAGATTATTTTTAGAACGAACTAATCTATCTGTAGCTTCTTTAGCCTGTCTTAGTGCTACTCTATCACCTTTTAATGCACGAGTAAACATTTCAGTGCTAATACCAGCTTGTTTAAATCCACTGTCAACTTTCTTTAGTTCTAAGAACATTGCTTTAAGCTGGTTCCTGCCACTAAATACAGTTTTGTTTCTTTGGACTTCTTTGTCTACTAATTTAGCTTGAGAATTAAGTAATGATTTAGTAGCCCTATCTAGACTTTTAATGGCATTGGTTAGTTGCCTATCTCCTTCAGGCTTAAACTTTATAGTAATTGTATCAGGTAGTGCCATGATTATTTGCCTTTAATTGTTGTCTCTCTATTAATGTTTTTAACAAGAATGACTTTGATACCCATTTAGCAGGTTGCTCTCCATAGCTTCCTTTGTATGGCTGTGTACCAAAATCTCTTGAATAAATAAATCTTGAAATATCTTTTTGGGATTGTTTGTCTAAGAATATGTCTCGACAAGCAAAGAAGGGTAGCTGTGCCATTACTGATTCTGCAATGTTAAAATCACTACCCTGCGAGTTTGCTTCTTTGGTTTCCTCAATAATTAGCTCTATAACGTCCCAAACATCTTTATCCGAAGTAAAAGTACGCATAGGATATTTTCCGTCAATTAAGACAGGTATTTGAGCCTCGTAAGGGTACGCATGAAACCTGCACCCCCCACATCTTTCTTCTATGAGGAAGTTTAATTCGAGTGTGAGGGACTCTACTCCCCCAAGCGTTGATATTCCTGTACAGCCAATGATAAGTCATTTTTTTCGTCTTCNGTAAGAGACTTAATAAATTTATCATCTGCACCCTCAACTCCCTTGCGAATCCATGCTGTTCTAGCTTTTGATAGATTTAAAATACTAACCACTTCATTATCTTCATACTTCATTTGAGGTATATCATTGCAGTAATCAATATCATCTACAGACATTTCTTTTATCTTGCAAGATTTATCATTTAATTTAAAATCTTTCATTAACCACTCACATCAAATGATATAAGAGGGTCTGTACCATCGTCAACAGCTTTCATTGAGCAATCTAACATCATTAAATCACCTTCTGCTAAAGCTACGTTTGTAAATACACCATTTTGCATATCAACACCAAAAGCATTGTTATTAGTAATTACAAACATATTTCCAGATTGAGCTGATGTTTGTGCATCAAAGCTATTAACCAAACCTTTTGTATTGTCATCGTATTTTACTTGAGCATCTGCTGTAACTGCTATCTCTGCCCCACGACTAACAACTTGATACCCAGTTGAAGATACACCAGTAAAAACTGCTGGACTTTCTATAGTAGCAGTAAATGATGATAATATAACATCAGTGTTGAATACTTTATGTCCAGAAGAACTAGATAATTTAGGAATGTTATCATTTGCATAAGCTGTTGCAGCTCCAATAGGAGTAGTGTTGCCTAAATCTGGTTTTTTACCAGTTTGTAAAGTAGCGTTAAATTTATATTGACCACCCTCTGTACCTGCTTCTGCTGTAATAGCAAAAGAAGTAACTACACAACCAAAGAACTCTAAAGCCTGTTGATTGGTTAAATCTGATGGTTGCATAACAAGTGTAAGTGATGAAGCACTATTAGTAACTGCACTACCATATTTTTGCGATGCACCAGTAAAGCCAGTAGCAACTGCAATATCGGTAGTTACATCATTGCAAATATTTTGTGCTAATAGTTTATGTCCTGCATCATTGTGAAGTGTGCCAGATAAAGATATTTCTACAACTCTTAATAAATTGTCTTGAAAGAAATCTTCATCTTTAAATGTTCTTGAAACACCACTTCTTACATCTAATTTTTGATTTACATTTAATGTGGGGAATCCAACTGAATCAACATCCAATTGATACATAGTACCAGCTACTCCTGTTGCACCAGCATTGGTGTCATCAGATGCTAAAAATACTCTCCATTCTTTTGGTGAAAATGCTATTGCTGACATTATTCATCTCCTTCTTTTTGTTTTGATGGAGACTTCTTCATCTCTACCAAAGGTTCTATATTTTCTGGAATAGAAGACATTTCTATCTCTTTTCCTGCTTGTAATTCTTCCCATTCCTCCATAGAAACCCCACAGGATTTCCAAGCGTTAGGCAAGGGAACGCTTTTATCTTTTATTTTAACTTTCATAGTAATCCTTATTACTTTCCTATGTTATGTTACCTAAATACATTCCTCTCCATTCCCATCTAACAACATTAAGCCCATCAACTAATTCTTCCTCTTCTGTCTTTTCATTGACTCGACTTTCTTCTAAATTACCATCTATGTAGGTATTATTCATGTTGCTAAAGAATAGAGCTTCTATCCTAGATACTTGTCTGAATATATGTTCCCAAGTATCTTTTTTAATATTTTTTTCTTTAAAGGTATACGATACATCTAGTATGTACTCTCTTAACTCTGCACTAGCCATTCTATCTACTGAATCGCTACCTATTGGATTCAATCTTATTGATTGACTTCCCATGTCCTTAAATGCCCCTGTATAAACAGGTATTGTCCCAGCGAACTCAGTATTAAGAAAGGAACGTATGGTGTCTAATATTTTATCATCCCAAATATTTTGAAATGTAATCACCTACGAGTTCCCATCATAGTTCTTGGATAGCCTAAATCTGCTACTTCTCTCTTACCAACAACTTCTATTTCCCAGTAATCATTTAATGTGGCAGTATCTCCAGTATCACCTGCAAATCTAATTTCAAGACCATTCCCTACTGGTTGGTAATTACCACTAATAATATCAGAGTAGGATTCGTTTAAACCTTGATTCATTCTTTCTGAGCCAAGCCTATCTTCATCTGCTCTCCATACAGAATACCTAGCAGTTCCTATNGCACCAGCAGTGGTAATCTTAACACCTATTCTATCNTATACGCCACTGTAAGCACCTCTGGTATCTACTATTCTAAGANTGCCTGACACAGAACCTTCTCTTATTACACCAATTGAAGCATCGCCAGTTGTTTGCCAAGATAGTTTTGTACTCCCATTATTAAGTGAAGCTATGTTAGCTGTTGCTTCTGTAAATAAAGCATCTGCTATTTCAGATGTAGGTTGTGAAGCACGAATTAAAAAACTACAAGCTAATAGTGCAGTAGTGCGTATTAAGATGTAGTCGTAATTACCATCTTGGTCTTTAAATTGTTCTCTAGGTAATTTAGCATCTAATGCTGAATCTAAATATTTTGATGCGTTAGATAAATACCTAGTTCTTAAATCTCCCCAATCTTCTCCTGATTCCAACAATAAATCATTTGGATTGCTAGAGCTATTGTAATAATAGCAAACATCGTCTTCATAGTACCATTGACCATTTGAAGTTACATTTGAAGCACTGGACTGAGCATTGCCTAAGTTTTCACCATTAGCAAATAATTGAGTTACTAAGCCACAATTTTCAGCTTTGTATCTACTTCCAGAATGAACTACCCAACCATATAAAGTTGTTTTTGTGTCAAATGAATCTATGTCTGGGAAGACATCTTTTAAATCTCTATTTGTTGCGTATGTTGCCATTGTTTGTTAATATACCTCTTAAATGCTTTCTATACAATATCTAATGCAACCCAATAGCTCTTTTCCACCAGCCATACCAAAAGCGTTCTTGGGTATTATTCTTTTGTATTATAGTAGCGTAAAAAAGCGTTCTATATGCCTGAAATCGAGACTTTTTTATTCTATTGGACTCTCTTATCGTATTTCTACCAATACGACCGTCTACAGCTATTTTTGGGCTTCCTGTGCTGTTTATAGCTTTCTGTAGTATTTTTACTGCATTACCTTGCCCATGATTCACTACAGCATCAAAATAATCTGCTCTTAAATCTTCTGGCAACTTCTCAGCTTTAGATGGAATCCAGTAGTCTCTTAAATAAATATTAGTTGCTTCTTCTACTGTTAATTCTTTTATGTTAATATCTGGATATGACCTTTTAGAAATGCCAAAGCGAGTTTCTCCACCCATATCTTTAGGGTCGTCTACATAACCACCCTCTCGCTTTAGCACTTCAGGTATGATTTGAGCGAAAGTCACTTTTTTCCCATTACTTCAGACATGACGTTCTCAAAAACACCGTATATCGCTTCTATCACCTTTTCTTCAGTCTGCTCATTAATGATAGGAATATTTATGTTTTTATTTAGCTCGTCAATAATTTTTTCTTTATTTTCATCATTGAACAAGTATTCCATAATCATTTTCTGTATCATATTAACCTCATTAGTATGTTTACTGTTATTGGAATGATAAATATTGCTACCATTCCTATTGTTTTAATTCTTATTAAAGATGCTTCATGTTCGGCAACTCTACCATTAATTTTTTCGAGATGTTTTTCTATTCTTCCAACTCTATGTATCATCTCTTCTTGTCTTGTTGATACTTTTACCAACAGACTGTGCATCTCATCTCTGTATTCCTCTCTTTTCATTTTCTTCTACGTCTTGGCTTAGGTGCATCTATCATACCCTCTATTCTATTTAGAGAGTCTGTTATCTCATTTGTATTCTCATTTATTGTATTTGCTAAATCATTCTTTGCTTTTATCAAGTCACATATAATGTCATATTGTTTATTTAACTCGCTTGATAAATCTTTTGTCAAATACTTCAATACAAAGATTAACAATACACCTATCAAAGCACTTGAAGATAATTCAGAAATCATTTCTGGATTCATTATACTCCCTTATTCCTCGGATTCGTAGTAAACTGCATCTTCTGGTATACGCAATTTACCATGTTCACATCTATAGTATTTAACTTTGCCATAATCTTGCAATTCAGATACCAAAGCATCAAACTCTACTTTTTCAAATAGCTCTGGTGATTGTTCTTCATAGCGAGATTCTTCTTGTATTATTGTCTCTTTGATAACAGATGGCTTACCATCTATTTTGCTTTGAACAATATGTGGCACTCCATCTACTACAACATACCTTGCTTTTCTAGCTTCAACACCTCTTTCTATTACATCTTTTTTAACAATCTTTGGAGTCTCTCTTTGATACTCTTTTCTATCAGATGTTCTAATTGTTGATTTCCATTTTACTCTTTGTGCCATAATTCTTTTAGTTTAGGGGCAAACAATTAAGTCTGCCCCATGCAACTATTCCTCTTCTTTATTTAACTCTTCTTTCAAAGAATTAATAAAAGCCTGTCTTCCAAACTGTAACTGCTGTAAATTAAAAGTAGCACTATCTATTTTTCTATTCAAATCAGATATATGTGCAACCATCATCTTTTGATTTTCAGCAAGTTCTTCAATATTGTACTCTTTATCGTCTATTTGTAACATAGGCTGGTTTTTTTCTTTTGTTTTTTCTTTTGCCATTGTATTACCTTTCTTTATCTTTTTTTGATTTTAGATTTCATTTTCTTTTTTTTCATCTTCTTTTTTTTCTTGACCTTCATGGTTCCATAATGACTTGGCATAGTATCTCCTATTTTCTTTTTGTTTTACTCGGTGACCATTTGACTTTATTAGCCCAATACGCACCACTAAATTTACCTCTTGCGATATTCTTTCTATGTCTAGATTTAAATGCTTTTCTCTGCTCAGGCGTTTGATTTGTTCTAGCCCCTTGTTCTCCAAAGCGAATTAATTTTATTTTATGCCCTTCCTGAGCAAGTACAATATGAGATTTCTTTGGATGCTTAGGAGTTCTTTTAGGTTTATTAACACCTTTTAGGTTGTATTTTTTTAATAACCTTGCTTTTCTTGTTGCGTGTGCCATTACTCTTCCACTCCAGTAGAGTCTCCTAACATAAATTTAATTCTTCCCATCAATGAATCTGCTTGAAAAGCTGACCTCATTATTTCTTCTGATATTTCTTCTTCAGACTTTCCAATGTAAAAATTGTCACAAGTCCAAGCGAATACACAAACAAGCACAGCAGTAATAAGCATACCATTAAAAAAGCTATCAAATCTGTAAGTAAATTTTTTAATCTCTTCATTCATTACAGCAACTACAATTACAATTACAATCTTTCATATTATTCCTAACTAAATTCAATAGTTTCATGCCCATAAATCAATCCAATAAAATCAATAGCACAGCCAGAGCCATCATCAATGGTGGTAGTTGCTTGAATTTCAACTCCATGTGTTGAGCTTGAAGAATTAGTACCACCTGTAAAAGCTGCAGAAAATGATATTGCATTCATTGTTCCAGCACTTCCAGTTTCAGCAAGAACTGAATTTGACGTTTCTATTATTGAGACATTTGAATTAGTATTAGCACCTCCACCTTCATTTCCACTTCTTGCTATTAAAATTCTTAATGCAACAGTTCTAACAGAAGTATCGTTTGCACTTTGAGATACTCTTGCAGTAACAACAGCATCTACCATACATGCATGACCATTTCCAGTACCATCGTATTTAGTGCTAAAAGTTCCGATTGTTGTAGTAACAGGATTCCCATTATTAGCACCTATACCAGTTGTGCTTTTTGAGAAAAACCTAACACCTCTATTTGTAGCATCTTCAACATGAAATTTAGACCTAGGATTTACGGTTCCAATACCCACATGTCCAGAGCTGTCTATTCTCATTTTTTCTGCTGGACTTGTGCCAGTTAAAAAGTGAACTTCTTTTGCTTCAATATCAAGCTCAGTATAGCTACTATTACTTCTATTAAATAGACTAATTATACTTGCAGTATCACCAGCACCAAACTCCATTCCACCAGCACCACCATTTGAAATAACCAAATCCCTTTGGGGTGAGCCAGTTCCGATACCAACATTTCCATTAACATTTAAATGTATTACGCCACCATTTGAAAGAATATCAAGATTACCACCAGCACTTTTTGAGAATCTTATAACTTCATTAGTATCATCTGGACTCATGTAAATATCTGATGCCCCATTGGTTCCTAAATGAAATTGCCCTCCAGCAACATCAAGATTTGCACCTGGACTTGCACCAATGCCAACATTAGTAAAAAATTCTGCTTCACTTCCTCTAAGAATTAATTTAGAACCCAAACTTCCATTTTCTGATGCTTGTAATTTAAGTTCACCATCTCTTGATGCTGAATCATTATAATTGCTTTGCCTTGCACCTATTACTGCTGCAGTGGCATGACCAGAGCTAGTTGTGGTAAACTGAATACTGCTTGTTTCATCTGTACTTCCAGCTCCAGCAGAGTTTTTCACAGTAAGAGAAACATCTCCTCCATCATTTGATTTTACTATGCTAACATTTCCAGAAAAAGTAGATAATCCATTATTATAAACTCCAAATATTTGCCCACCACTATTCCTTACATCTAATGCTCTATGAGATGCAGATGTATTGTCAGCATGAATTTGCAAACCCTCACCATTAGTGCCATCTGTATTTTTTATTCTTGATACAAAGTCACCACCTGTTGAACCTTCAACATGAAATAATTTTGCAGGTGATACGCCCACCCCAACATTTGCACCACCTATTTTTAAACCATCTGTTGATGTTTCAAAAAAAGTATGCTCTGAACCAGCTTTATAAAAGCTAAGTTGTTTTATTGTAGCAGTATCATCTCTATTTAAAAACAATGTACCTCTTTGCAATGAAGAACCATTGGCATTTTCAGTATCAGAATCCATTGTAATTCTCATACCATTATTTGATAGTTTTACATGTCCAGAGCTGTCTATTCTCATTTTTTCAGTCATAGAGCCACCATTAGCCTGTGTCAAAAAGTCTATATAGGCATCATCAGCATTACCTTCTCTTTTAATATTTATTGCACCAACAGAATCACTTCCTTGCGATGCAAGTAATGACATAATTTCTTCATCGTTACTTGCAGATGTATTTTTAAATAATATACCTACTACATCATCAGTTCCACCAGCACCCTCAATATTTAATAAAGTGCTATAACCCTCATCAGTTGTACCACCTATAAATGTTTGACCACTTGCTGTAAGCGTAGTAAATGCACCAGTTCCAGCAGAATTTGCACCAATGTTCGTTCCGTCTATTGCACCAGAATCTATGTTTACATTGGTCATTGACCTGCTATTAAAATCTACAGAAGTTACGTTTGTACCAAAAAATACTGGTTTTCCAAACTCAATTTGCTCATTATCATTACTTGTATCAAACCTCATATATAAATTAGTATCTTCTGCAATATCTAAGGCTTCAGAGTTGTTGTCTAAAAGTTTAATGTCAAAACCTGCACCTGTGGATGAACTTTTAAGTTCTGCTAATTCTACACGACCTGTAGTTATTAAATTGTCATCTCCTAGACTTATGCTACCACCTGAATCTGTTATACTTCCATTTGCTAAAGTAAGGTTTCCAATAGTTGTGCCACTAGCTAATGTAGAAGCATCATCTGCTGTTAAAGCACCTATTCTTAAATTTTCATAGTCTGTTATGCTAACATTTCCAGCAGTTGTGCCATCTTCTGTAGTATCTATTAAGGCAAATTGATTGGCTGATTCATCAAATATAAATCCTACATTTGCTGGTGCTGAATCTCCAGAACCTCTTTTAATTATGAACCCAGCATCAAAAGCATTGTTGGTAGGTTGTGAATCGTATTTATTTAAAAGTATTAATGGGTCTTCAACATTTAAAGTAGTAGAAGATATTTCTACTGCACCTGCTGTAGTAAGCGTACCACCTATTACTAAATTGGTAACTGTTAATGTATCACTACTAAACGTCATATCGCCATCATCGGATAATACACCATTAGTTCCTGCAAAAATAACTCTACCAGAAGTTAAACTATCAGCAGTTAATGTAGATGCCCTAAAATCGTGACTTCCTATATCTAAATTACCACTAGCTGTAAATGAGCTAATAGAGTCTAATGTACCTGAGTCAATATCTACTTTGGATATATTTACTTCGCCTGTCCCATGTGGAGTTAGGCTAATATCTCCATTGGTGTCTGTGGATGTTATTGCATTGCCATTTATGTTTATGTTGTCTACTTGTAATGCAGTTAGTGTTCCTACTTCTGTAATTTGTGTTTGACTTGCATCTACGCTAAAACTTCTAGATGTTGTTAAATCTCCACCACCACTTAATCCAGTACCAGCAGTCAATGTTACACTGCTATGGTCTATGTGTTCGTTAGCAACAAATCCACTTAAACTATCGTGTACAATCTCACTATCATTTGTTTGAATATCGTTAGCATTTACTGTAATACCTGTACCTGCACCTACTGCAAAACTTCTATTGGCTGTTATGTCGCCACCACCAGTTAAACCATCCCCTGCTGTTAAAGTAACTGCACTATGGTCAATATGCTCATTTGCTACAAAGCCACTAAGATTGTCGTGAACTATTTCTGAATCTACAGTATTAAAAGTAACAGTATTGCCTGAACCTACTGTTGCAACACCTGTCCCCCCTGATAAACTTAAACTTTCTGTATCTAAGTCTATGTTTAATGCACCACCACTATCTGCTGAAAAATCTAAATCTTGTAAATTTAAAGACGTTGTTACTGCATCTACATAGGCTTTTATTGATTGTTGAGTAGCTAAAGATGTGGCACTGTCAGATGTCATATCGTCTTCATCTTTGATTGCTGTTATGCCATCTAATAAATTTAATTCTGTAGCAGTTGATGAAATAAGTGTACCATTAATCTTAATAGCTGTAGCATCTAATGTTGCAGTTACAGATACTTCTCCAGTTCCATGTGGATTTAAATGTATATCTCTATTACCAGCACCAGTGTTAATTTCACTATAAACCGTTAGTATGCCAGATGTTAAAGATAAATTTTGAGATGAATCTATTGTAAGTGCGTTAGAAGAAGCGTTGTCATCTATACCTGTAGAAGTAAAGCTGGATATAGTTCCACCGTCTATCTTGTCACCACTTATTTGATTATCTGCGAGGGTTAACGTACCCCCAGAAACATCTAGCGTTTTGCTTGAACCAACTGTAATATTTGTTCCAGATATGTCTCCACTATCAATGTCAACATTGGTCATATTGCCATTATTAAAATTTATGTTTCCTGATGAATCGGCAGTTAATACTTTTGATGCTTCTAATGTACCTAAAGTAGTAATGTCTAAATAATTTAATTCTGTAACTGTAGCAGTAATACCATCTAATGTATTTAATTCTGAGGTTGTAACAGTTAATCCATCTAATACTTCAAGCTCTGCTTCAGAAATTTCAGCACTACCTATTGTAATTGTCCCAGTAAAAGTTGGACTAGCTGTTGGTGCTTTTGCATCTATTTGTGTTTGTATTGCAGATGTAACACCATCAACATAATTTAATTCTGCTGTAGATAGAGTGGCACCATCTAAAATGTTTAGCTCTGCACCTGTAGCAGTAACTAATGTAGTCCCTAATTTTAAACCTTTAGATGAACCATCGTGTGAATTGACTTGTATAATTTCGCTAGAAGAATCTATAGTAAATACATCTCCACCATCACTAGCTTTTCTGATTAATAATGCTTCAGTATCAGTTGCATCAATAACCATTCCTCCTTGAACTTCTTGGTCGTATACATGGGTTGCAGAACCCTCTACAGTTAAATCTCCTTCAATAACTAAATCGCCAGTAATCCTACCACCAGCTTCTACAGTTCCTATTTTTTCAATTAATCCTCCTGATAACATATTAAGCCAATACCAATCTGACTGAAGAGTCGGTTCCACCTTTTCTTTGTAACTGCAAATAAACTGAATCCCCCATACCTTGAGGAACTCTTAATATGTATATATCTGAACCACCTAATAAAAACAAACTGTTACTTGCGTTTATTGAATCAGATGTTGATGTATTCCAAGCAAAGTATATATCATTACTTGATTGTACATATACGTGTGAAAAGTCTTTGCCAACAGAAACATTAGTAGTTGATGTAGATGCTGTTACTGCTGATTGTTGGTCAAATTGTGCTGATGTCTCAGTGTTCAATGCCTCAACAACTGAGTGTTTTACTTCTTTTTTTGCCATCTTGTTACTCCCAATAGCTTACCGAGCAGGGCTTTCTCATAGCTATCTCGATTTATGTTTTAAAATTGTTCTGAAAACTGTTCCCTTAACTTTGAATCAGAAATTTTATTTGTTAAATATATTGGTGCAGATATAAGTCTTTTAACATCTCTGCTTGTACATTTGTGACACCTAACTACAGTATCGGTAGTAATCATTTCTTCAAATTTGTGTTCACAAGAATTGCACCAGTAATCAAATCTTTTCATTACTTTTTTCTCTTTCTAGCTCTTCTTCTAATATCTAAATCGTGTTTTCTAGAACCTCTAAGAGCTGAATTTACTCTTGCCATTGCCCATTGAGCCATTCCTACTGCTGGTCTAGAGCCAGAAAGCCACGCCCCCTGACCTCTTCGGTAGATGGCAACTAAATCTCTATAGTTAAATAATTTTGATTTTTTAGCTTTAGCACGAAGATTTTTAACCGTAGTCGCACTAAGAGCTTTTTTTCTTCTTGCCAAGTCTAATCCTTTTTTCTATTAATGATTTAGGTATTTTTTTACCAGCTTTATACAACCTATTCATTTGTTTTATAACACTTGCAAGTTGTGAACGCCTAGAGCCTTTTACCCCTGACAAATATTTTTTTGCCAGACCACTTTTTTTATCTTTTGGAACTCTTCTTGCCACTCTTCTTTTCTTTTTTTTCTTTACCATTTTCATCGCAAAGAACACACCCATCTTTCATATATATTTTTAGCTGTTCTTTTGATGGGTTCTTTTTGCCAAATACTGAACCATCTTTTCTTTTTAAATATATCATATTTACTCCTAAAGAATGGGTGGTCAGTAAAAACCAACCACCCAACTATTATCCTATTACGGATTAACGAAGTTTACAACACCAAGTGAAGTAGAACTTGCACCTTTGCTCAAAGATGCACCAAAAAGCACATCAGCAACTACAGATGTTGCTAAGTGGTCAATGTCGTATTGTGACTGAACACGTGGTTCCATTTGCATTGCAAAATAAACTGCTTCACGATTAAAAATTGTTGCAGTCTCATCTCCAGAACCACCGTCATCGTCCCAATCCGTACTGACTATAACTGGCATTCCATAGACATCGCCCACTTTTCCTTTGACCTGACCAGCTTCATCACCTCTTTTATCAAAGTGTACAAACTCATCAAGACCTAGTAAGTAAGAATATACTTCAGGGGATGCGTATAAGTAAGTATCGCCATCTGTGTAGTCGAAATTAGCATCTAATAACTTAACCAAACCACTTCTTAATAAAGATGCAGTTAATTGGTTGTCGGTAGAAAGAGTAGTGTCATTACCTGTAGCAGATTGTAAAATATCCACTGCTAAGTAATTTTCTACTTTTTTAGCTATAGCATAACCCATAGACCTAGTGTACATATTAAAAAGGTCAGCAGACTCTTGAACCATTACAATGTCTTCAATTCTTTTCGCTTCGTAATGATGCTGGTCTACAGATATTGTACACTCGCCATCGGTATTAGCAGAGTAGGTTACAGCAGTATCAGCAGACTTTGCAGTAGCAGTTTCTTCTGTAACTTTTGGAATGTGTAGGGTATCTCCACCCTGAGCGACCAAACTAGAGAAATCAGAAACTTGGTTTCTTAATTGAAAAGTTCTCTCAGCATAGTCTAAAATTGCATTAGACCACAATTCTGGGATAAAAACTGCCCCTGTGGTCGTTGTGACGTTAGCCATTTAAGACTCCTATCTTTTATAAGAATCTAATATACTTGACCAATTCTTGCGTTTTGCTTTTATATCCATACCTCTCCAAGCATCCCTGTCAATTTTTTTATCAACAGTACCCACACTATCAGGTGGATTTGGTTTTACAGATAATTCTTCAACGACATTTAGAAGGTCAGTTGTATTTAAATTCTTAAATTTTTCTTGTTTCTGTTCAGGAAGTTTAGAAAGAGCATCAACTCTAATCTGATTATCTAAAGCATCGTATTTCTCTTTAAATGGCGTTAACACATCAATTTCTTTTTGCAGTGTAGAATTTAATTCTTGCCATTTTTCTTGTTCAACTAACTTTGCTTTTTTAGCTTCCTCTTCTTTTTGTTCAAATGATTGAAGTTTATCACGAAGAACATTTCTTTCTTCTATAACTTCATTTAACCTTGAACGTGGTATTGCATTGTTTGATTCGGGTTTTGTCCCTTCTTCCATTTTTACGTCTGTTTCGACTGCTTCTACTGTCTTTTCTTCTGACATTTTGACCTCTTTAGTGAGTTAAAGATACGCAAGTATTACCTTGCATTAGAAATATAATATAATATATATTGTAAATAAGTATAATGCAAGAACAAAAATACGACTTTAAAAGAAAGTGGTTTAAATATCTTGGCTACGAACCCCATAATGGGCAATTAGCGTTACATTACCCTAAAAAAGAAAATGCCAGATTTCATGTTATGGTTTGTGGCAGAAGGTTTGGTAAGACTTGGGCTAGTGCAATGGAAGCTACCTATATGGCATCTCAACCAAATAAAAGAATTTGGGTGGTTGGAATGTCATATAAAAAAGCTAGATTGATATTTCGTGAAATATGGCAAAGAATGGTCGTAGGTCATAGCGATGATATTGAGAAGGCATCTGAAAAAGATATGTATATTCGTTTTAAGTGGGGAACTACCGTTGAAGGAATGTCAGCAGATAACCCTGATTCATTAGTAGGTGAAGGTTTGGATTTTTTAGTTATTGACGAAGTAGCTAAGATGAATAAAAAAATATGGGATATGTATTTATCTCCAACTGTAGCTGGAAGAAAGGGTAAAGTAATTTTTATAACAACCCCAGAAGGAAGGAATTGGATATATGATTTATACAAACTTGGCAATAGTGATGATTTATGGGAAAGCCATTCTGCCCCATCTTGGATTAATCAATACGAGTTTCCTTTGGGCGTAGAAGACCCAGCAATAATAGAGCGTAAGCGAAATATGTCTAAAGAACTTTTTGGGCAAGAGTTTGGTGCAGAATTTTCAATTTTTCAAGGAAAAGTATGGGATTTTGACAGAAATGAAGATGTGGGTGATTTTCCTTATGACCCTAATTTACCTACATATTGCTCAATAGACTTTGGATACAGACAACCAGCAGTCTTATTTATACAGACTCAATGGAAAGACAACATAGAGCATATTAGAATATTTGATTCTATCTTGCATAAAGAAAATATTAAAACTGAAGATTTAATCAAAATGATTAAAATTAAAGGATACCCAATAACTTCTTATTATGGCGACCCTGCTGGTTCAAATGTGCAAGGTCAATCAGGTGCAGGAGATATGGAGATTTTTAGAAGAAGTGGTATACGAATATTATCTATGAGAGATAAATTAAGCAGGAATATAGTATCTAGCGTAGCTTATGCTAGAGGATTTTTTTGCAGTGCAGATAGTATAAGAAGAGTTCATGTAGACAGCAAGTGTAAAGAAATAATAGAAGATTTTGAAGAATATAGATACCCTGAAAATCAAGAAGGCAAACCAATTAAAGAAGAACCGATTAAAGATGGTTACCATGACCATGGAAACGATGCTTTTAGATATTTTATTACAAATCGGTTTCCAATGAAAAATAAAACAATGAAAAGGATACAACGATGATTGAGCAAATAATTAGAGACAAGATAACAGAGGTTAAGTTATTAAATTCTCAATTAAGGAGAGATGAAATAAGAAAATATTTAGATTATTACTCAGGTACTTCTTTAGAAGAATATATAAAACAATATTTTTCTGGAGATGCGTTTTCTGAAATACCACCATCAATTACTAATTTTACTAGAAAATTTATTAATAAGATTAGTCGTATATACACTTTAGGTGCTAAAAGAACAACAGGCAATCAAACAGAGCTTTACAATTCCCTTACTCCTACAAAAGATGTAAGAATGAAGCATTCCGAAAGAATGACTAGGCTTATTGGAACTATTGCTAATAGAGTATTTTGGAAAGATGATAGATTTGAATATAGACCTATATACTACTTTGAATCTTATTTTGGTGCAGACCCATTTACTCCAGAAGCAATCATCTACCCTTTGTTAAATAAATCAGCAGATTTATCAGATACAACAGAACTACAATGGAATTATTGGGATAGTGAAAAGTATGCAATAATGACAGAAGATGGTAAAGTCGTAAGTGAAGAAGAAAATGTTTATGGAATATTACCTTTTGTATTTACTCATCGTGAAGACCAAATGGATTCTTTTTTTGTAGAAGGTGCTAGTGATATTGTAAATTGCAATGAGCAAGTTAACATTGGCTTAACAGAAATGAACTTAGGCATGAGGTTTAATATGTTTGGTCAGCCCTGGGTTAATGGATTAAGTAGCGACAATCATCTTATGAGAATGGGGTCTAACAGCATTCTTGATATGGGGGATGAAGGCACTTACAATGTTACATCTCCTAGTGGAAATGTTGCTGATGCCATAAATAATATTAAATTTCAAATAGAGTTAGTTGCTTCTAATAATCATTTATGGATGCAATGGGCTGAGTCAGGTGGCGAAGTACCATCTGGTATCTCACTAATGATTAAAGACTTAGAAAGAAAAGAAGATTATTATGATGATATAGCATTATGGAGAATGTACGAAAAAGATTTTTATAGCGTTGAAAGAGTAATTGCTGGTTATAACAACATAAATCTTCCAGAAGAGTTTGGTATTGATTTTGAAGAAGTAGAGTATCCAACCACAATACAAGACCAAATACTAAAAGATGAATTTGATTTAAACCAAAATTTAACTACTAGAGCTAAAATAATGGTTAGAGATAATAAAGATTTAACCGTTGAACAAGCACAGGAGATTATTAATGGCAATAGACAAGCAAACGAACAAGAGTCGCAACAATCAATTTTTGCTCAATTCAATCAAGAAGCTGGACAAAATCAATGATATTGAAGTTGAAGTAAAAGGTAATATAGAAGAAATAATTAAAGACCCTGCAAGTTGGGCAGAAAAACAAGCAGAAAAATTTGTTATTGAAAATCAAGATAAATACTTTGAAGCTAAAAAATTAGGAGAGGAATTTTGGAATGGTATCAGAGATAAAAGTTAATTTTGATTTTAGCAAACTAGAAAAAGATTTGCCTAACATAATAAAAGAATATCTTAATGATGAGTTTGCAGGTGAGGTTGTTAAAGCATCTAAAGAAAAAATAATTAAAGGGCAAGTAGAGCCTTCATTAGCAGAGTCAACAATAGAAATAAGAAGACGTAGAGGTACTGGGGGTAGTAGACCTTTATATGAAACTGGTGCATTGCATGACAGTTTAACTAAATCAAAAGATGGAATAGAGGTAAAAGGTTATGGTGGTCAACATTTAAAAGGATATGTAACTTCTAGCAACTCTATGATTAAAAGTAAGAATGTACCTGCTAGAAATTTTATAGCAATCCCAGAAGTATCTCATAAAAGGCTAATTAAAAGAATGAAAGACTCTATGAAACTACAATCCCCTGTTGTATTAAAACCGTAAGGATTAGTATATTATGGCAGAACAAGGAAACTTAGATGACAAAGATAGAGAAATACTTTTGTGGGTTGCTCTCGGACTATCTTTCGATGTCCGAATCTTCTCAGAAAGACTTAATCAAGAGATTGCAAGACTTAGAAGAGCTGGTGTTAATGAACAATCAATTATTGGGGTTCTTAGTACAGACCTTAGCAGTCAAGGTAGAATCTTCGGAGAGTTCAGAAATTCCATTAAGCGAGGAATTATTGGAGGAATTAATCAAGCATTCCGTAGAGCAGGAAATATGGGGCAAAAGTTAAGATGGGTAGCAGTTTCAAAAAATATTTGTCAAGATTGCAAAGAAAGAGCAGGTCAAGTGGATTCATGGGAAGGCTGGGAAGCTAGAGGAATGCCATCATCAGGTTGGAGTTTATGTAAAGAATACTGTTACTGCCAATTAATACCTGAAGATATTGAGACAGATGACATAATAAAGATATGAAGGACTATCAGCAGATTAGATATGTCTGCAATAATTGCAGTTGGGAATGGGAAACTTTATCTATCATTGTAGAAAATGATTGTGAAGAATGTCCTAATTGTGGTTCTTTTGACACAAGAGAATCAGCAATAGCCCCAGAAGTAAACTTTGTACATTTTACCGAGTTCGGTTTAAATTAATTTCTATCGCTCATAAAGAGGATAGTTTAACTTGCATAAATAGGAGTTATTATGAAAATAACAAAAGTACCTATTCATCTTAATCGAGATGAATTTTTAACACCCTTTGACACAATGTTTGATAAGATTGTGCAAAATCAATTCCCAAACTTTCAAAAAGAGTTTGGCGTATCATTTAAAAAGGGTTCTTTCCCAAAAGTAGATGTAGTTGATTATGATGATTCAGTTGTTATAGTTGCTGAAATACCATCTATGACAAAAGAGCGTTTAAAGATTGACGTAGAAGATGGCATACTTACAATAAGTGGTGATAAGCACCAGTTAGAAGATGAAGATGCTCGTTACATTATAAAAGAGTTAAAGCATTCTGCGTTTAGACGTTCATTTGAATTAGGAGATAATCTATCTACTGATATATCTGCCAGTTTTGAAGATGGTGTATTAAGGATTGAAATACCCAAGAAAGAACAAACAGAGACAATAAAGAAGCGAATTGATATAGTATAGTGAATATTTTACGAACTATAGTTAGTTATCTATATAAATATATATTTATATATATAGTTAGTCATATTCAGACATGGTTTTGGCAAATTCGTGAATATTACCGAGGGAAAGGGGTAGAAAAATACTCTACCCCCACCCAATCTACAGGTATAGGGGGGTATAAGGGGGTATACTTGAAAATCATGCTTGGTTTAATAGTTCCTGCTCTGCTTTTACAACTTTATCTTGCCATGTTTTTAGTTGCAGTTTTGTTTTTCTACCTCTGGGCAATATATCCACTCCTACTTTCATAGCTCTTCTTCTCCACTTTGAAGCCTCACTACGTTTTTGCAAAGCATCTTTTTTCTTTTTTATCTCTCTTAATTCTTGAGACTTTGTTTTTGGTTTTTTCTTTTTTTCTACAATTGGTCTTTCTGGCATGACGGTAAATTCTGCTTCTTCAATGTTATTTTTTACTGGTTTACCATCTTTATTCAAAAACTTTTCAAAAGGACTTTGATAATTGTTTACCTCTACCCTTTTGATTAACTTACCTGAATGCTCTAATACTAATCTACCAGCTTGTACATTACCTGCTTCAGCTTCTCGTATCATAGCATTTAATATAGATGGCAACTTACTACCAAACGATACCATATATTTTTGATAAAATACTTCTACAAACTCTGGGTCACGCAACCATAAATGTATAGTATTCTTAGTTACCCCAGCTTCTTCTGCTACCTCTTTTATATTAGCACTGGGATTGACTGTCATATATTCAACTGCTCTTATTTTAGAGCTTTTCCAGTTCTCTGGTAAATTAACACTCATAATGTATTCTCCATAATAATATCCAATATATAGGACTTTAAGACTTTAATACAATAAACAATATCCATTTATCTACCTGTAACATTCTGCCTGAATCCATAATAGGCAGAATTACTACTATAGAGTATAACAAGACTTTGTTTTAAAATTTTTTTTAAAATTAGGGTATAGGTGTTTATATCAAGCATTTTATGAGGAACGTGGGTTGCCACAACAACTAAAAAANTCATCCCCCCTACTGCTATTGAGACTCAATATCAATAACACTTAATGAGACTGAATCTCAATATCATTTACACACTGTTGCTAATGAGACTTAATCTCAATAAGGGGCAAGGGGCGAGAAGTTACACAAAATAAACTAAATTGCCAAATAAAATTTAAAAAAAAGCACAAAAAAAAATAAAGTCCTTGCATATTTCAAAAAGCTTTTAAAGGTATCTAATTTAGCTTTTATGGGTAGTAATGTACATAATGGATAGTTAGTATTAAAAAATAATTTTATTGGATTGTGTGGGCTGTTTTGGGCTTTTACCTTCGGTGAAATTATGCCAGTTTTAACAGCTAAATAAAAAAAATAAAAAAAAGGTTTGTAGTATTGATTTAATTGATTAGATTCTAACATAACATAAATAAAAAAGAGGTTAAATAATGAAAATAGTTGATAGTAAAAATTTCAAATCAAATTTTGTGCCTAAAAAAGAACTACAGAAAATGCTTAAGGCTTTAAGATTAGCCAACAAAAGAAATACTAAATTTACAATCTTTGAAATAATAAAAGTTAAAGCTGATAAAAATGGTAATGGTGGATATGATGTATTGACCCCAGTTTTTAAGGGTGGTAGTTTAAAAATGAAAGCAAGGGTTTTAAAAGCCAGGGTTTTTGGTAGTGCTTATTATGTAGATTATGATAAATATTTATTCATCTAAAGGAGTTTAAAATGAAAGCAAAAATTCAAATAGGTTTAAACAATACAGGGTTTTTACACTATGACTCTGCAGTAGTTAAACACCTTGTAGAATTTGTAAGAGATAGTAAAGGAGAAATCAGAATTTTAAATATATGGCAAAAGCATAGAACCGAAAATAAAATGCGTGAAATTGACTTTATTGGATACGATTGGAACCAAGTTAGTGACATCATAGGATTTCAACAGAGGTGCAATGATATTGACTTCATACAAAGCTTTTACATAGATTTAATAGAAAAAAATATAAAAGAAAGGACAATATAAAATGACTATTTACGAAATAAAGAGAAGAACAAAAGAAACAAGCCCTTACTATTTTGATAAAAAAACAATGCGTTTTTTTGGTCAACGCTTAAAAGATTTCAAGGTTAGACAATGTAAAAATAATAAAAACGTTTACCTTTTAACAGCCCCCAGTTATGATTTTAACGGTGAATATATGGGGCATACTCAATCTTATTTTGATAAGACTACAAACTTAATAAGAAGCACTGTAGTTTCACAAGCGAGAGCAATAGAAACCAGCCCATAAAAGAAAAAAGGAGTAATTAAAATGAAATATGAATATAAAAAAATAAAAATAGACTCTTTAAAAGGTATTAAAAGAGCCGAGAAACTTCACAAAAATAAAGATTGGAAACAAATTTTAATTGGATTAGATTATATTTTATTTGAAAGGAGTAATTAAAATGAGTCAACAACATAAAATAGGAACACACAAAACAACCGTCAGACCTTTAACAGGTGGCGTTTCTGTAGTATACCATCAAACNGAAGTGGTNAGGGCTAATTCTAAAAATATTATTTTAAATACTGGGGGATGGTTTACTAACACAACGAAAACACGCATGAACCAAGCCAGTAATCAATTCAATTTAGGATTTAAAGTTTACCAAAAAGACTTTGAATGGTTTGTAGATTACAATAATAAAACCTACACTATGAAACATAATAGATTAGTATTAGAAAGGGGTTAAAAATGAAATTAATCAATAAAAAATGTAGTAAATGTAATATAAGTATAAATCAAACTAATTGGGTAAGGCTTGTTAGTGGGTTTTTGCTTTGTCTTAAATGTTGGTATGAAAATGAATAAAATATTTTATAGAATAGGCGAATTTTTAACGCTCTTTTACATTGTATTTTTATTTTGTTTTTTATTAATCTTTTTTAATGTTTAGATATTAAATCCAATGAAAGCAACTAAGCCCCCTTAACAGGGGGTTTTTTTATGTCTTAAATCGCTCAAATTTACCCCTTAAAGCTCGTATCTTTTATTGATTGAACACTAACCTTAACTAAATAAAATCTATTGATTTTGGGCAAAATAGACCCCTTAAAAAAGATAATTAGAAAATGTAACAAAGTTTAAATCTTGATTCACTTATTGAGAATGAGTCTCATTAACAATAAAAAAAATACTTGCATTTTAAATAAAAAATTATTATGTGTTATATTGCCAGTTATATTTTTGAAAAAAGTTTAAAAAAATACTTGACTTATATTTTTCGCCTGTTATAATTTCAAAAAACAAAAAGGAGTTTATATTATGAGAGTTAATTTAGAAAATGTTAAAGTTGTAAAAGAAATTGATGGCTTGGAATTGGGAGATAAAAAATACGACTTATATAATAATATTAGCAGGATAAGAAAGGTTAAAACCAGTGATTGCGATATTCCAGGATGGAAGCATTGTTTAGAAGGAAATAAAGAACAGGAAAGTAAATTTACCAAAAAGCAGTTAAAAGAATCTATTGTGGATGAAATTATATTTGAGGGTTATTTATATAATGCTAATACTGATTATAGGGCTTATTTCTTTAAGGGTGCCATAAAAAAATATCAAGTATATTTAGACGTTGGTTTTAAGGAAAATGATAGATGGGATAAAAAATACCATATAAGCACTGAGAGTCAAAACCGATATAATACAAGTAGGATTCGTGTTAATACATGGAGTCAAGTAGAGCTTAGCACCCCATCATTTAGAATAGATGATTTAAAGGTGCTTAAAAAATATTCTCAGCTTGTAAATATATTGCCTTATTTTATAGGGTTGGTTGAATACTGGAAATCAAGTGTAATAGTTGCAGATTGTGAATTTATATCTGAATATGAAAAAGAAAACAAAAAGGAGAAATAAAATGAAAAGCGTAGATGTAATATTTAGAAAATGGAATGATGGCTCGATAATGGCTTTATTCCCTCACTGTGTTGAAAATTATGATGGATGTGTACTTTCTTATGAACGAATAGGACAGCACAGCTTAGCAGATTATAGGCATTGTATTCGCAGTACAAAACTTGCTAAAAAAGAGGAATACGAACCTTTAAAAAAAGAGCTTGAAAATATAGGTTATAAATTAAATATTATGAAAAGACAAAATTATAATAAATTTATATTAAGTTTAAATAAATTAATTAAAAGGAGTTAACAAATGAAAAGAGAAACTAGAAAAGCGTTATTGGATTTAATGATTTTAACTGATGAGTATGATTTATTAAGAGATGATGACGAAACTCCAAAAGATTATAAAGATAGAAAAAAACAGGCGTATTTTGAGTTAATGGCATTCATAAAAAAACATGGAGATAAATAATGGAATTTTTATTATTACCAATCCCTGCTATGTTTCTTTATATATTGAAACTTAAAACTGATTTGAACATAGCTAAACATAATTTAAAAGAGTGGCGAGATTTAGCTATAAAACATCATAACAGATTAAGAAAGGCAGGTATATTCTAATGGCAGATACGCATAATATAAATAGTGCTTTATTAACTGCCCTCAATAAAATGGGGGTAGGAGAAATAAAGACAGTCAAACTAAGAACATCTGAAGATATGAGTACAATTCAATTTGAGGATGGCATTGGACGTATTGTTAAGATTTCTGTATTAATTTATGAAAGTGAGGATGAATAATGGACTTTGTTTTATATTGGATTGATAGTGGTGTATTTGAATTTGAAAAGCATAGCTACCCTCTTACATATCATATAAGCTCAGTTAGGGATGAAATATTTTTTCATGGGAATAAAGTAGATGAAAAAGTAAGAGATATAAGTGAGACATGGATTCCTGTTAATGAATTACCAAAGGACAAAAAAGAGTTATTAGATAATATGATAAAAGAGGTTAAGTAATGGAATCATTAAAGCATTTACTGGGTTTATGTGGCGAAAATCATGGGCTGTTATATATGTTCTTTGCTTTTGGTGCGTTTATATTTACAGCAATAAAATTTATTTTGTACACGATAAAATGGTGGATACAAGATAATATATTTTAAATACTTGAATTTTAGGCTTATATAGTTTATATTTGCCTATGGAAAAAAAAGATTATATTAATGCTCAAAAGAATTGTGCTAACTATTGCTCTGGTTATATTTGCTCTGGAATTATGATTGGAGAGCATTTACAGCAATGGGTAGANTTAGATTTGGCAAATAAGATTTGCAGATTAAAAGAAGGAAAAACTTGCGAGTATTATGATAAGATTGTCAAACCTATTTCGTGAATGGACTAAGGGGTGGTTTACCTCCTTTCTCCACCCCCCATTCTAAAAGGAGATTTTATGAGTTATATTGGTTATATTCCAAAGCCGATTAGACATAATGTAGACTTATCGCCAAGAGATAAGCTCTTATATTGTGAAATCACTGCATCATTAGACGATAATGGCATTTGTACAAAGAATAACATTTATTTTGCTAAGGTTACTGGCTGTACAAAATCAACTATATCAGCATCAATGACAAAGCTACGTGAATTAAATTATATTGATGTTATAATTGAAAAAGACAAAACAACGCAAAAATTCAAGAAAAGATATATAATATTAAAAGCCATGTCCAATTTTCAAGGTGGGGGTAATTCAGAAATTACAAAAACCATGTCTGATTCTCAAGGTGGGGTAAGCACTGATAATAATTATATCTCAGAGAATAGAAATGGTACTGCCAAGTCTGATATAGACGATTCTATTATTATAAATAATAATATTAGATATATATATTCTAATAAGAAAGATAGCGTAGATTTGAACCCTAATATGAACAATGAGCAGAAAAAATATTTAAAGAGCATTGTTTATAATTTCTATGATGAGAAACATAAACAGCAACCTAAACATATTAAAAGTGATTGGTACAAGGATGAGTCTTTGGTAAATGGCTCTGTTAATACATTATATGATTTAATTGTAACTGATGGATGGGATGAGAAGGAAGTTAAGAATGTTATAAATTGGACTTTGAAAGATGATTTTTGGGCAGTAAATTTAATTAGTTTAAGAACGCTTAGAAATAAATCTACAAATGGATTTACAAAATTTGCCAATATACAATTAAGATATGATAGCTAATGAATGTAAGTGAATCAAAAGGGGGTTTTTATAACCCTAATACCAGAAATATGATAAGAAGGGGTGAGTATTCACCAAGCTCAGAGATAAGTGTTAACAGACATGAATCTACAATTATGTCTATAGCAAGAAAAAGATACATAAGTTATTTTGAATCTTTAATTTACTACTTCGATGAAGATTGGTTTGACTTNAAGAGTGATTTATATACTGGCACAAAAAGACAAACATCTAGCAAAGTTAAAATGTTAAATCAGCCTAAAAGATGCGATAAGTGTAAAAGGGAATGGGCTATTGATACAACTGGTAGTTATTATTTAGATGGCTTTAAAGGCATATATATGGAAAAAGAAACCTGTGAGGAATGCAGTGACCTTTGAAGATGCAGGTATATTTTTAAAAAAATCATCAGGTCAGGAAAAGACTAAATGTCCTGAATGTTCTTACAATCGTAGAAAATCATCTGACCCTTGTTTAAGTGTTAATATTGACGAAGGTATCTGGAAGTGTCATCATTGTGGATGGAAGGGTTCACTAAAAAAGAAACAAGATGTTTATATACCACCACCACCTATTATAAAACCAGACCCACCAAAAACAGATATTCCACAAAATGTGTATGAGTGGTTTAATGATAGAGGTATATCTAATGGGGTTGTAGAAGATGCAAAGATAGGTTATGATAATAGATGGATACATTTCCCCTTTTATAAGAATGAAGAAGTTGTTAATATTAAGTCAAGGACTGCTGATAAAAAGTTTAGACAATCTAAAAATGCCGAGAAGTGTTTTTACAGATTTGATTATATGGCAGGAATGGAGACAATTATAATTACAGAGGGAGAAATGGATGCTTTAAGTTTAGTCGAGTGTGGCTATAATAATGCTGTTAGTGTCCCTGATGGTGCGATTGCACCTGACTCTGAACCTACCGATAGAAAGTTTAGTTATTTATTATCTGCTGAAGAACATTTAATGAATGCTACAACTGTGATACTGGCAATGGACAACGACCCATCTGGAAATGCAATGCGTAACGAATTGTCCAGAAGAATAGGTAGGGAGAAATGTTATAAGGTTAATTATCCTGATGGTTGCAAAGACCTTAATGAAGTATTAATAAGTCATGGTAAAGATAAGGTTATAGAGATTATAACCGATGCTCACCCATATCCTATTGATGGCGTTGTACTTATAAATGATGTGATGGAAGATGCTATTGATTTATTAAAGACTCCAGATGCAAAAGGGCTTTCTACTGGATGGGAATGCTTAGATGATTATTATAGAATATCTCCATCAGAAGTTAGTATCGTAACTGGTGTCCCCAATATGGGAAAGTCAGAATGGATGGATGCTTTGATGACTAATCTTATACAAGAACATGGATGGAAGTTTGGAGTATTTAGTGCAGAGAATTTTCCAGTAAAACATCACTTACTTAAATTGGTTGGCAAGTTTACATCACAACCTTTTTGGGGTGAAGATAGGGTTAATGAAGATACTGCAAGAAATGCCATGAACATACTTAATGACCATATAAAATTTATAGGAACACAAGAAGATAGTGTTACAATGGAAAGTATATTAGACCAAGCAAGAATACTTAATTTTAGGTATGGTTTAAATGGTCTGGTTATAGACCCCTGGAATACTGTTGAGCATAAATTTAGAACTAATGAAAATGAAACAAATTATGTATCTAGAATACTGGCTAGTTTAAATACATTTGCAAAAGTACATGAGATACATATTTGGGTAGTTGCACATCCAAGAAAAATGGAGAACGATAATAACAGAAAACCAGTCGTTCCTACCCCATACGATATATCAGGCAGTGCTAATTTCTATAACAAAGCTGACAACTGTATAACTGTTCATAGACACAGAAGTGAAGATGATGATTATGTTGGAATCCACGTTCAAAAGGTAAGGTTTCAATATAAGAACGGTAGAACAGGCACAGGCAAGTTAAGCTACAGCGTAAGGAGTGGTACTTATTATGAATATTTCGGAGAACCTAAAAAAAATCTTTTTGGATAGAATAAAGGCTATGCCATACAAAGTACAGGGCAACCATAGAATAAGAAGAATGAATAAAAGATTACATAAAGAGTTTGATAAAACATGGGTAAAGCTAGAGAAGGGAGAAGCAACTATGGAAGAGTGGACAAAAGCACTTAATAAATGGTTGCAATCGGAGTTAATATGAAGTGTCAATGTGGAAGCACCAGAATCCATAAAAGGGGTTTAAGGAATGATAAGCAGAGAACTAGATGTTTAGATTGTGGCAAATGGGAGTCAAGACATATTAAACCTGAAGGTGCAAAGATTCTTTTATTTGACATAGAAACAACTCCAATGGAAGTTTACGTCTGGGGTTTGTTTGGCAATAAGTTCATTGATTATAATAATGTAATCAAAGATTGGAATGTTCTCAGTTGGTCTGCTAAATGGCTTTTTGATTCTAAGGTAATGTCGGACATACAAACACCTAAAGAAGCCAAGAGTAGAGATGATAAAAGAATATTAAAAGGTATATGGCAGTTATTAGATGAAGCTGACATAGTTATTGCTCACAATGGAGATAAGTTCGATATTAAGAAATTAAATACGAGGTTTTATATCAATGAATATGTAACGCCATCATCTTTTAGGTCTATAGATACTTTAAAAGCAATTAAAAAGAGTTTTGCTTTCTCATCTAATAGATTGGATTATTTAGGCAAGTTAATTAAGAACAAAGGTAAGTTAGATACTAACTTTAAATTGTGGACTGACTGTCTAGCTGGTAAAAGAAAAGCATTATCAAAAATGCTGTCTTATAATGAAGAAGATGTTAGATTATTGGAAGAAGTCTACTTAGACATAAGAAGCTGGATTAAACCTCATCCTAATATTGGTGTATGGTGCGATGGCTCTGTTTGTCCTACTTGTGGCAGTAATGATTTAAGTTATAATGGCAAATATTATACGACCAATGCCAATAAATACAATTCTTATAGATGTAATAGCTGTGGGGCTTTATCGAGGTCTATTGATAGTGTGTTATCGGTAGATGAGAGAAAAAGATTAATGCGACCAATATCTTGATTTATTAAAATAAAAATGGTAATATAAAACATGAATAATCAAACAAAAGATAAGTTTAACATTGAATTTCCTAAAGAAATGACACCAGAAGAAAAAGATTGGATTAAAGAGTACATATTTAAATTTCTTGAAAGACATTCATGCACAATATCTAAGATAGATAACAATGACAAATAATCAGATAGGCATAGGTATAGATGCTACCTATTATTATACTATATCTTGGGATGGGATAGATGAGTATACAGAAGGCTCTGTTACTTTTACAAGCCCTGATGAAAGAGATGCTGTACAAAACATACAGCATTATTTGGATTATTACAAAGATAGAGATGCTTATTTGTCTAACTTTGCTGTTGAGGGAGATGGTTATAGCAAGAATCTATTAACAGATGAACTTAAAAATAAATTAGGAAGGTAACAAATGTCTGAATACAATAACATAAAGATACAACCAAACATAGATTATAATTTTAAATTTATGCACGATACCCCTATACAGGGTGAAAATTCTTATGGACAATATAATCTATATAACTTTGAACACAATGGAGAGTCAGTTAGTCTATTTGCTACTGATGCTCTTCATAATAAGATACAGGTCTTTAAAAAAGATGATACAATTATAGTTCGTAAGCAAACACAGCCAAATGGTAAGATGGAGTGGGTTGTTATACCAACTATGGGTACACCAGAAAGAACTGCTACCTCTTCTACACCAAATAACCAAGCCAAAGTAGATGATAGAACAAAAGATATTCATAGACAAGTATGTTTAAAGTTGGCAGTACAATCTATGGGTACTCCAGAGACTTTAGACTTTGATATGGTAAAAATGAGAATGGAAGGTTTGTTGAATGTCTTAGAAGGCGAGAGTGTTGTCTCCTAACCATGAAAAAATCCAATATAAATAAGTTGGATAAATTATGGTCTGAAAAAGTGCGAGAGTATGGGATGTGTGAAAAATGTCGTAAATTATCTCCCTTAAATGCCCACCATTTCTACTCTCGCTCAATCAGGGCAGTTAGATGGGATGTAAAAAATGGCTTTTGTTTATGCGTTGGATGTCATACATTCTCATCAAAGTTCTCAGCACATAAGACCCCTGCTGAGTTTGTTGAATGGGCTATAGAACGTAGGGGTGAGGAGTGGTATGATGACTTAAAGATAAGAAAAAATAAAACTGTAAAATATACAGATGACGATGTAAGTACACTAATAAAGGAGTTAAAATGAAATTAGATAAAGTAAAATCAATGGTATCTAGTTTATGGGCAGATACAGAGATGGAAATAGATACACTATCAAGAAAAGAATTAAAAGACCTAATAAGAGGTCTAGGTAATAAAGTAAATAATATTACTGAATATTTAGAAGACCAGTTCAAACTATGCTCTCATTGCGAAGGCGATACCATTAGCGTATGTGAACCATGTTTGGATACTATGGCTGTAAAGTATGGGGACACTTAAAATTTGATAACCTGTATGTGTTACAATGAAAGTGATGTCGTGGTTGGCTTCCCCATAAAATTTAAGGAGATAAAATGAAAGTAGCTGACTTTATAAAATGGGCTGAATCTGTACAAGAAGAAGAAAATAGAATCATGCTTACAAAAGGCGAAGAATATACTATAAGCAATGAGGATAAGTTTCGTAACTTTAAGAGCATAGGAGAAAGAGCAGATATAGAGCCTAAAAGGGTAGCTTTAACTTATTTACTTAAACACTTGGACTCTATCTGTAACTTTGTTTTACATGGTAAAGAAGCATCGGATGAGCCAATAATGGGAAGGATTATGGATGCTCGTAATTATCTCCTACTTCTTGGGGGTATGATTGAAGAAGAAATGGTCAAAAGATGACTCTATCCAGTGGGTTATAGATGCTTTAGATAATATAGTTGTAGAAAAAAGAGATAGAGAAAATCATAAATATGACGAAGTAAGGGCTGACTTAGATATAAAGTGGTGTCCCAAGTGCCATTGTAAATGGGAAATATTTGAGAATAAGCTATGGTCATCCCCTGACCAAGAGCTGTGGAAAAGAGAAATATGCAGAGATTGCATTGCAAAGTAAAAAATGGTAAAGTCATATTACCTGATGTAGATGTAGAAGATGGAGAGTATTACTTTGAATTAAGAGAAGTCGGTGTTAGGTCTGCAAAACAAAACAATTATTATTGGAAAATTATAGATATACTTTCAGAAGAATTAGGTTACACTAAAAGAGAAATGCATCAAACAATTAAAAAGCATTTTGATATTAAATCTACTAAGCATTTAGAACCAAAAGAGTTTAGTGATTTTTTAGAGAACTTAATCAGATGGTGTGCAATAGATTTGCACATCGTAATCCCTGACCCCTAAGATAGTTGCTCTCTTAAATTAATATTGGCACTGAATACGTTTGGTGCTACCTCAGTAAAATCTATAGGCTGAGTCAATCTTACATAGTGATAGTTGTTGTCATCATCTTTGTATAAGAACTTCTTAAAATCCTGTACATCTGCATTTAAATTTTCAAATGCTGTTTTTTGTGTACTAAGTATATGGGAGAAGCTAAAGCTAAATGTAGTTTTTGGTTCATGTCTTTTATTGGCATATTCATTGCCACCATAAGAAGTGACTACATCTGTACCAAACTCTTCACCTATTGTTGCGTTAATTTCTGGGTTAACATCAAACTCATATCTATTGCCTATAATTATTTCAGTTATGTCGTCTATAGTACCTGTTGTAGAGCGTAAGAACCAATATCTGCCTGATGTTTCAGTAAATGTTATTACGTTCCACCCTTGACTGATTGAAGCAGTCTGATTAAGTATTTCTGTACCCATAGCAGTAGCAGAGCTTCCTCTATATAATTTAAAATCATGTCCATGAGCAGATGAATAATAGAGTGCAATGCAGTTTGCAGTTTGTGCTGAACCTAAATCAAACCTTAACGTATCGTCTGCATTGAAAGAAGTAAATGCTGTTGATATAGACATATCTATAGCTCTTTCTTCATTAGTAACAGAACTAGATGCACTGAATGTTGAACCAGAAGCAGTACCATCTGTTAATGTTGATTCTGTTAATCCTACGCTATCATGTATAAATTCTCTTGCCATTATGAAACCTCTGTTAAAGTTAATTTTGTCATATTAGGCAACTTAGATACATTAGTTACCATAAAATAATCTGTACTAGCTAAAGCTGTGCCAAATATTTTTAAATCTGCTGGGAAATTAGATACATTTACAATGTCTCCTATTTCAATATTTGTGTATTTCATTTTACCTGTATTAATTTTTAAAATAGGCTTTCTATCTTTGTAGTAATCAAGTAATGTATCCTCATAGGCTTCTGCTACTGTAGTATCTGCTATATAAGGGGCATCCATTACTAATTCATTCGTAATGTTGTACCCACTAGACGTATTACCTATGCTAGTAGAATCGCTAGATGAGCTTGTTTTTTCTATGTTTTGTTCTGAACCGTAATCAAATTTGTAATTTAAAGTAACTTTATTTCTTACCTGTCTAGCATCTGTTAAGGCTACAGACTCTAAAGAACAGTCACTAAAATCTATTGTTTGTGTTACATCACCACCTGCATAATCACTAGCCCTTTTTCTTCCAAACAGCCTTACTGCACCAGATTCGTTGAAATGGTAAAACAAACCAGATTGTCTACATATTCTTCTTAATACTTGGTGTGCATCTTCAAGTGCATATTGGCTAAACCTTAATTTTACATCACTGGCATTTGACTGATTAAATATATCTTTTAATTTTCCAGTAGTTTTAGTGCCATAATCATCAAAAGTAGATGTATCTATTGATGCACCTAAAAATTGTCTTGCAATATCTTCTATCATATAAACAGGGTTTTCTATAAAATCCGATGTAGCGTAACCATTAGACCTAGAAGAAGTTAAATCTGATGTATATTTTCTACCTTTTAATGCACCATAAAGCATTCTAACATCTTTAGGAATTTTAGTCTCTACTGTGTACACAATATTCCTTGTACTACTTTGCAAACCTGTTATTTCCTTTGCTTCTCCAATCTCTCTATCATCTTGCACAATGTAAGTTTTCTTTTCTACAATTGCATCTTGTATTTCGTAATCACCTACAATTAATATTGAAAATATACTAGCACTAGCAGAACTACCAGAGTCACTGGTGTCCATTGATAATTTTAATTCCTTGCCTGCATCAGCAGAAGATAAAGCTATGGTTTGTGTTGTATTTGTCCCACTAGGAATATCGTCCGTATGAAGTGGGTTGCCATTTTTATCTGTAAATCCAAAAAAATCTGTATTACCAGCACCACCTATAAAATCAGAAGTATAAAACATCAGCATTTTAACGCCAGTTCTATTAGCACCCTTTGGCAAGTGAGGTAATCCAAAGGAAAACTCACTAGCACTACCTGATGTTGATATTGCTTTGCTGGTAGAATTGCTAAAATTTTGTACTTCAGGNACNCCAGTNACAAATACACCTGCTTCTANCAAATTACCACTAATATAAGCGATAGGGCTATTAGATACATCTACTAAATCATCATCAAAAGAAGCATATACATCAGAAATATACATTTCCATGTTTTTATCTCTAAGCGTATGTATTGCGTTTGTATCTGCTTTTGCTTCTAATCCATTAGTAGCATCCCATTTATTGCTAATAATCATAGGTGCATGACCACCAGTATGCCTATCAAAAGCTGAATTAGGGAGTGACAGGTTCCTATCAAAATCACCATAAACAAAAGGTATTGGCTTTCCTACGTTTTCATCTGGCACATCAGCACCAGATAATAGCGTAGTGGGTATAGTTACATTAAACTTATTCATTATGTCATTTAATGTTAAGTTAAAAGTTTTTTCTGTATAATTAGTATTCATACCAATAATACCTGTTGCCAGTAATTGATGGTCTGAATGGCTTGTTACATTTTCATCTGCAACATACAATTCCCACTTTCTGTTAGTAAATTCTCTGGTAGCAAAATAATCTGAAAATCTTTGACCTTCTATAGCGTTTGTAGTATTTACAATCTTTATACTCATTGAACCAAACTTTACTTCAAAATCTGTTAAGTTTGCTGAGTAGGTTAAATTACCCCAAGATGCTATTANGCCATAATAAAANACAGAATTAATTGTTCTATCNTTATCAGACAGCCCTACAAANCTAGATTCATCNTCATGGTATAGNTTAACATACCAATATGAAGATGTAGAATCTTTAGAAAATGCTGTGGATAAATTTGTTGATAAACTAAGCAATGGTTTGTCCTGATGCGTTAATAGCTGGTATTAAAGTATTTACTACATAATCTTGGTCTACTATACCACCTTCTATATTAATTGTTACTCCAGAGGTTTTTAATGCTCTTTCTTGAGGTCTGTCTACAGGTGTAATTTGTACGTGTTCTCTACCTGCTTCACCAACCATAATTAATTCTGGCTTATTAGTTACAAAGTCACCACCCTTTGCAAATTGCTGTGCTTCTATTGTTGCTACATTGGCTAAACCTTGTGCAATAACACTTGCCATAGCTATAAAATTAAATGGAGGTATTCCACTCCTTAAAGCTAAGTTTGCACTAGCATATGTATCAATAATCGCTTGTGCTTGTGCCAATCTTTTAGAAACTTCAGCAGAACCTTTCATTGCTTTATTTAAGTTCCCTAACGCACCTATGCCACTAGAAACTGTTTTAAGTTTAGCTTGTTCTATCTTTTCTTCTAATGTTAATTGCTGATTAGTCAACTCCATGTTTCTTTTTCGCATTTCTATTTCGGTAATCATACCTTCGCTTCTTAGTCTGGCATTCATTTCTATTTGATTGCCTATTAAGATTAACTGCTCATCTAAATTTAAACCACCTTGTAGTAACTCATGTTTTTTTCTTAAAAGCTCTATTTCAGCTTCAGCTATTAAATTATTTTCTAAATTTTTATTATTTAATTTACCTAAACTACCCTCTAGGTCTTTCATTGCTTTATCTACATCAGCAGTTGAATCTGCAAATATATCAAATTTATCTATTACAGCACCAACAGCAACCATTCCAGCTAATAGTAGAAGATTTTTTCTAGATACTTTATTTAAAGCCATCATTGCTGTTTTAAGAGCAACAGCACCCTTAGTCACCACTAGGTATGTACCTGCGACTCCTACCAATGCAACTCCATAGGCTTTTATTTCTTCTGTGTCTATAGAATCTGCAAAAGCCTTAATTCCTTTAGCAGAAGCCAATACAACTGGAATAAATATACTACCAAATCTTTCTCCTAAATCTCCAACTGAATTACCTAGCTGAGTCATTGAACCTAAGAATGTTTCTGCACTTTGTTTAGCTTGACCACCATATAAAGCACTTAATGCTTTTGTAGCACTTTCCAATCTTTCACTAGAACCTTGAGTACCTTCAATAGTAACACCATATCTAGATAATGCGTTTGTTGAGCTAAATACACTTTTACCAACTAAATCAATAGCAGTATTTAAATCCATACCTTTAGCAGATGCTAAATCCATAGATACTTCTGTAAGCCTTGCAATAGCTTTTTCATTATCAGTGTATGCACCAAGAAGTGACATAGCTTGTATTGTCTCTTCATCTCCAAATACAGTTACTTTTTGTTGCTCTGATGCAAAAGCTAATAATGCTTCAGACCTTCTACCTATAGCAGTAGTAAGTTTTCTTTCTGCTAATTCTTGTTCACCAGCAAGTCTTGTTACTCTGCCTATAGTTGCACCAAATAAACCAGCACCAAATGATGCAAGTAACATCTTAGACCTTAATACTGCAAAAGAACCACCAAGTATTCTAGTAGAATGCTCAGTATCAAACATTCCTTTGCTAAGATTATTTTTAGAACGAACTAATCTATCTGTAGCTTCTTTAGCCTGTCTTAGTGCTACTCTATCACCTTTTAATGCACGAGTAAACATTTCAGTGCTAATACCAGCTTGTTTAAATCCACTGTCAACTTTCTTTAGTTCTAAGAACATTGCTTTAAGCTGGTTCCTGCCACTAAATACAGTTTTGTTTCTTTGGACTTCTTTGTCTACTAATTTAGCTTGAGAATTAAGTAATGATTTAGTAGCCCTATCTAGACTTTTAATGGCATTGGTTAGTTGCCTATCTCCTTCAGGCTTAAACTTTATAGTAATTGTATCAGGTAGTGCCATGATTATTTGCCTTTAATTGTTGTCTCTCTATTAATGTTTTTAACAAGAATGACTTTGATACCCATTTAGCAGGTTGCTCTCCATAGCTTCCTTTGTATGGCTGTGTACCAAAATCTCTTGAATAAATAAATCTTGAAATATCTTTTTGGGATTGTTTGTCTAAGAATATGTCTCGACAAGCAAAGAAGGGTAGCTGTGCCATTACTGATTCTGCAATGTTAAAATCACTACCCTGCGAGTTTGCTTCTTTGGTTTCCTCAATAATTAGCTCTATAACGTCCCAAACATCTTTATCCGAAGTAAAAGTACGCATAGGATATTTTCCGTCAATTAAGACAGGTATTTGAGCCTCGTAAGGGTACGCATGAAACCTGCACCCCCCACATCTTTCTTCTATGAGGAAGTTTAATTCGAGTGTGAGGGACTCTACTCCCCCAAGCGTTGATATTCCTGTACAGCCAATGATAAGTCATTTTTTTCGTCTTCTGTAAGAGACTTAATAAATTTATCATCTGCACCCTCAACTCCCTTGCGAATCCATGCTGTTCTAGCTTTTGATAGATTTAAAATACTAACCACTTCATTATCTTCATACTTCATTTGAGGTATATCATTGCAGTAATCAATATCATCTACAGACATTTCTTTTATCTTGCAAGATTTATCATTTAATTTAAAATCTTTCATTAACCACTCACATCAAATGATATAAGAGGGTCTGTACCATCGTCAACAGCTTTCATTGAGCAATCTAACATCATTAAATCACCTTCTGCTAAAGCTACGTTTGTAAATACACCATTTTGCATATCAACACCAAAAGCATTGTTATTAGTAATTACAAACATATTTCCAGATTGAGCTGATGTTTGTGCATCAAAGCTATTAACCAAACCTTTTGTATTGTCATCGTATTTTACTTGAGCATCTGCTGTAACTGCTATCTCTGCCCCACGACTAACAACTTGATACCCAGTTGAAGATACACCAGTAAAAACTGCTGGACTTTCTATAGTAGCAGTAAATGATGATAATATAACATCAGTGTTGAATACTTTATGTCCAGAAGAACTAGATAATTTAGGAATGTTATCATTTGCATAAGCTGTTGCAGCTCCAATAGGAGTAGTGTTGCCTAAATCTGGTTTTTTACCAGTTTGTAAAGTAGCGTTAAATTTATATTGACCACCCTCTGTACCTGCTTCTGCTGTAATAGCAAAAGAAGTAACTACACAACCAAAGAACTCTAAAGCCTGTTGATTGGTTAAATCTGATGGTTGCATAACAAGTGTAAGTGATGAAGCACTATTAGTAACTGCACTACCATATTTTTGCGATGCACCAGTAAAGCCAGTAGCAACTGCAATATCGGTAGTTACATCATTGCAAATATTTTGTGCTAATAGTTTATGTCCTGCATCATTGTGAAGTGTGCCAGATAAAGATATTTCTACAACTCTTAATAAATTGTCTTGAAAGAAATCTTCATCTTTAAATGTTCTTGANACACCACTTCTTACATCTAATTTTTGATTTACATTTAATGTGGGGAATCCAACTGAATCAACATCCAATTGATACATAGTACCAGCTACTCCTGTTGCACCAGCATTGGTGTCATCAGATGCTAAAAATACTCTCCATTCTTTTGGTGAAAATGCTATTGCTGACATTATTCATCTCCTTCTTTTTGTTTTGATGGAGACTTCTTCATCTCTACCAAAGGTTCTATATTTTCTGGAATAGAAGACATTTCTATCTCTTTTCCTGCTTGTAATTCTTCCCATTCCTCCATAGAAACCCCACAGGATTTCCAAGCGTTAGGCAAGGGAACGCTTTTATCTTTTATTTTAACTTTCATAGTAATCCTTATTACTTTCCTATGTTATGTTACCTAAATACATTCCTCTCCATTCCCATCTAACAACATTAAGCCCATCAACTAATTCTTCCTCTTCTGTCTTTTCATTGACTCGACTTTCTTCTAAATTACCATCTATGTAGGTATTATTCATGTTGCTAAAGAATAGAGCTTCTATCCTAGATACTTGTCTGAATATATGTTCCCAAGTATCTTTTTTAATATTTTTTTCTTTAAAGGTATACGATACATCTAGTATGTACTCTCTTAACTCTGCACTAGCCATTCTATCTACTGAATCGCTACCTATTGGATTCAATCTTATTGATTGACTTCCCATGTCCTTAAATGCCCCTGTATAAACAGGTATTGTCCCAGCGAACTCAGTATTAAGAAAGGAACGTATGGTGTCTAATATTTTATCATCCCAAATATTTTGAAATGTAATCACCTACGAGTTCCCATCATAGTTCTTGGATAGCCTAAATCTGCTACTTCTCTCTTACCAACAACTTCTATTTCCCAGTAATCATTTAATGTGGCAGTATCTCCAGTATCACCTGCAAATCTAATTTCAAGACCATTCCCTACTGGTTGGTAATTACCACTAATAATATCAGAGTAGGATTCGTTTAAACCTTGATTCATTCTTTCTGAGCCAAGCCTATCTTCATCTGCTCTCCATACAGAATACCTAGCAGTTCCTATCGCACCAGCAGTGGTAATCTTAACACCTATTCTATCATATACGCCACTGTAAGCACCTCTGGTATCTACTATTCTAAGACTGCCTGACACAGAACCTTCTCTTATTACACCAATTGAAGCATCGCCAGTTGTTTGCCAAGATAGTTTTGTACTCCCATTATTAAGTGAAGCTATGTTAGCTGTTGCTTCTGTAAATAAAGCATCTGCTATTTCAGATGTAGGTTGTGAAGCACGAATTAAAAAACTACAAGCTAATAGTGCAGTAGTGCGTATTAAGATGTAGTCGTAATTACCATCTTGGTCTTTAAATTGTTCTCTAGGTAATTTAGCATCTAATGCTGAATCTAAATATTTTGATGCGTTAGATAAATACCTAGTTCTTAAATCTCCCCAATCTTCTCCTGATTCCAACAATAAATCATTTGGATTGCTAGAGCTATTGTAATAATAGCAAACATCGTCTTCATAGTACCATTGACCATTTGAAGTTACATTTGAAGCACTGGACTGAGCATTGCCTAAGTTTTCACCATTAGCAAATAATTGAGTTACTAAGCCACAATTTTCAGCTTTGTATCTACTTCCAGAATGAACTACCCAACCATATAAAGTTGTTTTTGTGTCAAATGAATCTATGTCTGGGAAGACATCTTTTAAATCTCTATTTGTTGCGTATGTTGCCATTGTTTGTTAATATACCTCTTAAATGCTTTCTATACAATATCTAATGCAACCCAATAGCTCTTTTCCACCAGCCATACCAAAAGCGTTCTTGGGTATTATTCTTTTGTATTATAGTAGCGTAAAAAAGCGTTCTATATGCCTGAAATCGAGACTTTTTTATTCTATTGGACTCTCTTATCGTATTTCTACCAATACGACCGTCTACAGCTATTTTTGGGCTTCCTGTGCTGTTTATAGCTTTCTGTAGTATTTTTACTGCATTACCTTGCCCATGATTCACTACAGCATCAAAATAATCTGCTCTTAAATCTTCTGGCAACTTCTCAGCTTTAGATGGAATCCAGTAGTCTCTTAAATAAATATTAGTTGCTTCTTCTACTGTTAATTCTTTTATGTTAATATCTGGATATGACCTTTTAGAAATGCCAAAGCGAGTTTCTCCACCCATATCTTTAGGGTCGTCTACATAACCACCCTCTCGCTTTAGCACTTCAGGTATGATTTGAGCGAAAGTCACTTTTTTCCCATTACTTCAGACATGACGTTCTCAAAAACACCGTATATCGCTTCTATCACTTTTTCTTCAGTCTGCTCATTAATGATAGGAATATTTATGTTTTTATTTAGCTCGTCAATAATTTTTTCTTTATTTTCATCATTGAACAAGTATTCCATAATCATTTTCTGTATCATATTAACCTCATTAGTATGTTTACTGTTATTGGAATGATAAATATTGCTACCATTCCTATTGTTTTAATTCTTATTAAAGATGCTTCATGTTCGGCAACTCTACCATTAATTCTTTCGAGATGTTTTTCTATTCTTCCAACTCTATGTATCATCTCTTCTTGTCTTGTTGATACTTTTACCAACAGACTGTGCATCTCATCTCTGTATTCCTCTCTTTTCATTTTCTTCTACGTCTTGGCTTAGGTGCATCTATCATACCCTCTATTCTATTTAGAGAGTCTGTTATCTCATTTGTATTCTCATTTATTGTATTTGCTAAATCATTCTTTGCTTTTATCAAGTCACATATAATGTCATATTGTTTATTTAACTCGCTTGATAAATCTTTTGTCAAATACTTCAATACAAAGATTAACAATACACCTATCAAAGCACTTGAAGATAATTCAGAAATCATTTCTGGATTCATTATACTCCCTTATTCCTCGGATTCGTAGTAAACTGCATCTTCTGGTATACGCAATTTACCATGTTCACATCTATAGTATTTAACTTTGCCATAATCTTGCAATTCAGATACCAAAGCATCAAACTCTACTTTTTCAAATAGCTCTGGTGATTGTTCTTCATAGCGAGATTCTTCTTGTATTATTGTCTCTTTGATAACAGATGGCTTACCATCTATTTTGCTTTGAACAATATGTGGCACTCCATCTACTACAACATACCTTGCTTTTCTAGCTTCAACACCTCTTTCTATTACATCTTTTTTAACAATCTTTGGAGTCTCTCTTTGATACTCTTTTCTATCAGATGTTCTAATTGTTGATTTCCATTTTACTCTTTGTGCCATAATTCTTTTAGTTTAGGGGCAAACAATTAAGTCTGCCCCATGCAACTATTCCTCTTCTTTATTTAACTCTTCTTTCAAAGAATTAATAAAAGCCTGTCTTCCAAACTGTAACTGCTGTAAATTAAAAGTAGCACTATCTATTTTTCTATTCAAATCAGATATATGTGCAACCATCATCTTTTGATTTTCAGCAAGTTCTTCAATATTGTACTCTTTATCGTCTATTTGTAACATAGGCTGGTTTTTTTCTTTTGTTTTTTCTTTTGCCATTGTATTACCTTTCTTTATCTTTTTTTGATTTTAGATTTCATTTTCTTTTTTTTCATCTTCTTTTTTTTCTTGACCTTCATGGTTCCATAATGACTTGGCATAGTATCTCCTATTTTCTTTTTGTTTTACTCGGTGACCATTTGACTTTATTAGCCCAATACGCACCACTAAATTTACCTCTTGCGATATTCTTTCTATGTCTAGATTTAAATGCTTTTCTCTGCTCAGGCGTTTGATTTGTTCTAGCCCCTTGTTCTCCAAAGCGAATTAATTTTATTTTATGCCCTTCCTGAGCAAGTACAATATGAGATTTCTTTGGATGCTTAGGAGTTCTTTTAGGTTTATTAACACCTTTTAGGTTGTATTTTTTTAATAACCTTGCTTTTCTTGTTGCGTGTGCCATTACTCTTCCACTCCAGTAGAGTCTCCTAACATAAATTTAATTCTTCCCATCAATGAATCTGCTTGAAAAGCTGACCTCATTATTTCTTCTGATATTTCTTCTTCAGACTTTCCAATGTAAAAATTGTCACAAGTCCAAGCGAATACACAAACAAGCACAGCAGTAATAAGCATACCATTAAAAAAGCTATCAAATCTGTAAGTAAATTTTTTAATCTCTTCATTCATTACAGCAACTACAATTACAATTACAATCTTTCATATTATTCCTAACTAAATTCAATAGTTTCATGCCCATAAATCAATCCAATAAAATCAATAGCACAGCCAGAGCCATCATCAATGGTGGTAGTTGCTTGAATTTCAACTCCATGTGTTGAGCTTGAAGAATTAGTACCACCTGTAAAAGCTGCAGAAAATGATATTGCATTCATTGTTCCAGCACTTCCAGTTTCAGCAAGAACTGAATTTGACGTTTCTATTATTGAGACATTTGAATTAGTATTAGCACCTCCACCTTCATTTCCACTTCTTGCTATTAAAATTCTTAATGCAACAGTTCTAACAGAAGTATCGTTTGCACTTTGAGATACTCTTGCAGTAACAACAGCATCTACCATACATGCATGACCATTTCCAGTACCATCGTATTTAGTGCTAAAAGTTCCGATTGTTGTAGTAACAGGATTCCCATTATTAGCACCTATACCAGTTGTGCTTTTTGAGAAAAACCTAACACCTCTATTTGTAGCATCTTCAACATGAAATTTAGACCTAGGATTTACGGTTCCAATACCCACATGTCCAGAGCTGTCTATTCTCATTTTTTCTGCTGGACTTGTGCCAGTTAAAAAGTGAACTTCTTTTGCTTCAATATCAAGCTCAGTATAGCTACTATTACTTCTATTAAATAGACTAATTATACTTGCAGTATCACCAGCACCAAACTCCATTCCACCAGCACCACCATTTGAAATAACCAAATCCCTTTGGGGTGAGCCAGTTCCGATACCAACATTTCCATTAACATTTAAATGTATTACGCCACCATTTGAAAGAATATCAAGATTACCACCAGCACTTTTTGAGAATCTTATAACTTCATTAGTATCATCTGGACTCATGTAAATATCTGATGCCCCATTGGTTCCTAAATGAAATTGCCCTCCAGCAACATCAAGATTTGCACCTGGACTTGCACCAATGCCAACATTAGTAAAAAATTCTGCTTCACTTCCTCTAAGAATTAATTTAGAACCCAAACTTCCATTTTCTGATGCTTGTAATTTAAGTTCACCATCTCTTGATGCTGAATCATTATAATTGCTTTGCCTTGCACCTATTACTGCTGCAGTGGCATGACCAGAGCTAGTTGTGGTAAACTGAATACTGCTTGTTTCATCTGTACTTCCAGCTCCAGCAGAGTTTTTCACAGTAAGAGAAACATCTCCTCCATCATTTGATTTTACTATGCTAACATTTCCAGAAAAAGTAGATAATCCATTATTATAAACTCCAAATATTTGCCCACCACTATTCCTTACATCTAATGCTCTATGAGATGCAGATGTATTGTCAGCATGAATTTGCAAACCCTCACCATTAGTGCCATCTGTATTTTTTATTCTTGATACAAAGTCACCACCTGTTGAACCTTCAACATGAAATAATTTTGCAGGTGATACGCCCACCCCAACATTTGCACCACCTATTTTTAAACCATCTGTTGATGTTTCAAAAAAAGTATGCTCTGAACCAGCTTTATAAAAGCTAAGTTGTTTTATTGTAGCAGTATCATCTCTATTTAAAAACAATGTACCTCTTTGCAATGAAGAACCATTGGCATTTTCAGTATCAGAATCCATTGTAATTCTCATACCATTATTTGATAGTTTTACATGTCCAGAGCTGTCTATTCTCATTTTTTCAGTCATAGAGCCACCATTAGCCTGTGTCAAAAAGTCTATATAGGCATCATCAGCATTACCTTCTCTTTTAATATTTATTGCACCAACAGAATCACTTCCTTGCGATGCAAGTAATGACATAATTTCTTCATCGTTACTTGCAGATGTATTTTTAAATAATATACCTACTACATCATCAGTTCCACCAGCACCCTCAATATTTAATAAAGTGCTATAACCCTCATCAGTTGTACCACCTATAAATGTTTGACCACTTGCTGTAAGCGTAGTAAATGCACCAGTTCCAGCAGAATTTGCACCAATGTTCGTTCCGTCTATTGCACCAGAATCTATGTTTACATTGGTCATTGACCTGCTATTAAAATCTACAGAAGTTACGTTTGTACCAAAAAATACTGGTTTTCCAAACTCAATTTGCTCATTATCATTACTTGTATCAAACCTCATATATAAATTAGTATCTTCTGCAATATCTAAGGCTTCAGAGTTGTTGTCTAAAAGTTTAATGTCAAAACCTGCACCTGTGGATGAACTTTTAAGTTCTGCTAATTCTACACGACCTGTAGTTATTAAATTGTCATCTCCTAGACTTATGCTACCACCTGAATCTGTTATACTTCCATTTGCTAAAGTAAGGTTTCCAATAGTTGTGCCACTAGCTAATGTAGAAGCATCATCTGCTGTTAAAGCACCTATTCTTAAATTTTCATAGTCTGTTATGCTAACATTTCCAGCAGTTGTGCCATCTTCTGTAGTATCTATTAAGGCAAATTGATTGGCTGATTCATCAAATATAAATCCTACATTTGCTGGTGCTGAATCTCCAGAACCTCTTTTAATTATGAACCCAGCATCAAAAGCATTGTTGGTAGGTTGTGAATCGTATTTATTTAAAAGTATTAATGGGTCTTCAACATTTAAAGTAGTAGAAGATATTTCTACTGCACCTGCTGTAGTAAGCGTACCACCTATTACTAAATTGGTAACTGTTAATGTATCACTACTAAACGTCATATCGCCATCATCGGATAATACACCATTAGTTCCTGCAAAAATAACTCTACCAGAAGTTAAACTATCAGCAGTTAATGTAGATGCCCTAAAATCGTGACTTCCTATATCTAAATTACCACTAGCTGTAAATGAGCTAATAGAGTCTAATGTACCTGAGTCAATATCTACTTTGGATATATTTACTTCGCCTGTCCCATGTGGAGTTAGGCTAATATCTCCATTGGTGTCTGTGGATGTTATTGCATTGCCATTTATGTTTATGTTGTCTACTTGTAATGCAGTTAGTGTTCCTACTTCTGTAATTTGTGTTTGACTTGCATCTACGCTAAAACTTCTAGATGTTGTTAAATCTCCACCACCACTTAATCCAGTACCAGCAGTCAATGTTACACTGCTATGGTCTATGTGTTCGTTAGCAACAAATCCACTTAAACTATCGTGTACAATCTCACTATCATTTGTTTGAATATCGTTAGCATTTACTGTAATACCTGTACCTGCACCTACTGCAAAACTTCTATTGGCTGTTATGTCGCCACCACCAGTTAAACCATCCCCTGCTGTTAAAGTAACTGCACTATGGTCAATATGCTCATTTGCTACAAAGCCACTAAGATTGTCGTGAACTATTTCTGAATCTACAGTATTAAAAGTAACAGTATTGCCTGAACCTACTGTTGCAACACCTGTCCCCCCTGATAAACTTAAACTTTCTGTATCTAAGTCTATGTTTAATGCACCACCACTATCTGCTGAAAAATCTAAATCTTGTAAATTTAAAGACGTTGTTACTGCATCTACATAGGCTTTTATTGATTGTTGAGTAGCTAAAGATGTGGCACTGTCAGATGTCATATCGTCTTCATCTTTGATTGCTGTTATGCCATCTAATAAATTTAATTCTGTAGCAGTTGATGAAATAAGTGTACCATTAATCTTAATAGCTGTAGCATCTAATGTTGCAGTTACAGATACTTCTCCAGTTCCATGTGGATTTAAATGTATATCTCTATTACCAGCACCAGTGTTAATTTCACTATAAACCGTTAGTATGCCAGATGTTAAAGATAAATTTTGAGATGAATCTATTGTAAGTGCGTTAGAAGAAGCGTTGTCATCTATACCTGTAGAAGTAAAGCTGGATATAGTTCCACCGTCTATCTTGTCACCACTTATTTGATTATCTGCGAGGGTTAACGTACCCCCAGAAACATCTAGCGTTTTGCTTGAACCAACTGTAATATTTGTTCCAGATATGTCTCCACTATCAATGTCAACATTGGTCATATTGCCATTATTAAAATTTATGTTTCCTGATGAATCGGCAGTTAATACTTTTGATGCTTCTAATGTACCTAAAGTAGTAATGTCTAAATAATTTAATTCTGTAACTGTAGCAGTAATACCATCTAATGTATTTAATTCTGAGGTTGTAACAGTTAATCCATCTAATACTTCAAGCTCTGCTTCAGAAATTTCAGCACTACCTATTGTAATTGTTCCAGTAAAAGTTGGACTAGCTGTTGGTGCTTTTGCATCTATTTGTGT
>FUFK010037724.1_pt1 | contig 55397 bp, 47 predicted proteins | sample 1021851 | NCBI WGS metagenome assembly FUFK01 (sample SAMEA51879418, study PRJEB19060) | metagenome | reverse complement strand
ACCGAGGCGAGCCCGGCTGCGCAGTGCAGGCTGCAATCGATACCGGTGATCTTCCGGCGATGCGTGTGCGACTTTTCCTCGAACTCGTCGACGAACTCGATGACGCCCATGCCGTCGAGGTTGATCTCACTGCGCCCGGGGGGCCAGAAGCGTGCGTCGCCCGATCGATCGAACTTGCGGGCCGTATCGATGTCCTCATCAACAACGCCGGGATCTCGCAGGTGGCNCCNGCACTCGNCTTCAGCACCGAGGACTTCCGTCACGAGATCGAGATCGACCTCGTCGCGCCCTTTGCCCTTGCCCGCGANGTCGCCCGCGACGCGATCACCAATGGTCGCTCGGCGTCGATCATCAACATCGGCTCGATCCTCGGCGAGGTCGGAGGCGGCAAGCTCCGGGTGCCGGGCTACGCCGCAGCCAAAGGTGGTCTGCACAACCTCACACGCGAACTGGCGTCGCAGTGGGGCCGCAAGGGCGTACGCGTGAACACCATCGCACCGGGCTGGTTCGAGACCGAGATGAACGACGCCATGTTCAGCGACGGCGGGGGTCAGGCGTACATGGAAGCGGGCGCCGCGATGGGTCGACCCGGCATCGAGGGTGAACTCGACGGGGCGATGCTGTATCTCGCGAGCGACGCTTCGAGTTTCGTGACCGGTCACGTGCTCCAGGTGAGCGGCGGCTGGACCGCCACCTGAACTCACCCTGAGGTCGGGCGGCCCATCGCGGCGGCGATGGAACGCACCTCCTCCCCCGTAGGGTGCGCACCATCGCCCCGCAATCCGGAGCCGAATCGGCTCCGCCGTCATCACTCGGTTTCCCGCAGTGGTGAAGCGCACGTCATGGTGCGTCCGTCACACCTCGGGCGTCAAGGGGCNNCGACCGTTCGTGCNCAAAACCNGACGGATCGTCTCAGGATGTGAGATCCGAGACCGGAATCAGTCGGCACGAGACTTCGGGCTCGCGGCTGGGTCGAACGAAACGGATCCCCATGACCCCATGATCGTGGGTGTCAGGCTGGATCCAATTCGGCACGCCCGGATCTTCGTGGGCGACGACGATGCGCAGGTGTGAGCCATCGCGCACCGCATTCTCCTTGTCGATGTAGCCCTCGCCGGTGGAGTAGTTCGCGAGGTTCTCCATCCAGTGGTTGCACAGCTGGAAATTCCAGTGCTGTGTCGGCATCTCCTNGAACTCGACGACGAGCCCCATGCCCTCGGGCACCCGCCAGTACCCAAACTCGAAGTGGCGGTCGTCAGGCGAGCCACCGATGCGTTCGTACCACTCGCGGGTGAAATGGGTGTCGTTCTCCCGAGTGAGCAGATCGTTGGTCCAACCCTCGTAGTCGGCCTTCTGGCCAAGAATCAGCTGGCCGGCAACGGCGAGTCGTTCGGCCATGTCCTCCGGCGATGGCGTCTCCGGCTGCTCGTGTTCGTCGAGGCACTCGATCACCAGACGCGGCGGCGTTTGTTCGTTGCGGTCATCCCAGACGACTCGACCCATGAGCTCTCGGGTGGTCGACGCCATCGACATCCAGGCAGAACCGTCGTCGGGCGGGTCGACCGACAAGATGAAGTCGACCGTGCCATCGGCGTTGGCGATGTCGCCGAGCACGAGCGTGTGCGGCGTGAGCGCCATGTTCGGGTTAAACGTCTCGAGATGATNCTCGGCGTCGAGGCCGACGGGAACGGCACCGACATCGTCGGGAATCGGCGGACTCCACGCCGACAGGTGGGTGTAGACGTCGCCGGCCGTGCCGGTGATGCGGTAGCGATAGCGAGCGTCGACCGGTTGCACAATGTGGTCCTGATTGGGCGACTGCACCCCGATACCACCCTTGAGCGGGGGTGGGATCAGCCCGATGAAGCGGGGCTTGGTGCCCGGGGTGCGGCGCTCGATCACGCGGAAGTTGCCCATCATGAGCATGCGGGTGAGATAGCGGTAGCCCTCGACCGCATCCTGCGGGTCGCCACCGGCGGTCTCACGGGCCACGATCCGGCCTGCAGCCTTCAACTGGTCACAGAAATCGTCCCACGCCTCGCCGCTCATCAGCCGGGCGCGGCGTGCCTCGTCAACGCTCATCATCTCCCCCTCGTGCTCCGACACCGATCGCTGTGTCAGGTGTCGATGCCCAGAGCCTCGCGGAGGAACCCCGACTGCACCAACAAGAGGTTCTCGGCGACCTCCTCCTGCGGCGTCATGTGGGTGACACCGGAGAGCGGGAGCACCGTGTGGGGCTTGCCCGCCTCGAGCAGCGCCCGGCTCAACTGCAGTGTGTGNGCGGCGACGACNTTGTCGTCCGCAAGGCCGTGGATCAACANCAACGGCGGAAGTTCCCGATCGCCAAGCGCGGCCGCATCGGCGCAGAGGTTGGTGCGCTCATAGTTGGCCGGTTCGTCGTTCGGGTTCCCGAGGTAGCGCTCGGTGTAGTGCGTGTCGTAGAGCCGCCAGTCGGTGACCGGCGCACCGGCGATCGCTGCGTGGAAGACGTCGGGACGCCGCAACACCGCAAGNGCNGCCAGATAGCCGCCGAACGACCAGCCCTTGATCGCCACNCGAGACAGATCGAGAAACGGATGCTCGGCCGCCATCGCGTGGAGCGCATCGACCTGATCGTCGAGTACCGGTGCAGCAAGGTCGCCCCGGACCGCGCGTTCGAACGCCGGACCGCGGCCGGGAGTGCCGCGGCCGTCGGTCACGATCACGGCGAAACCCTGATCAGCGAACCACTGCGACGCAGAGAAGAGGCCGGCCACCCGTTGCACTCGCTGGGCGTGGGGGCCGCCGTACGGGTCCATGAGTACGGGAAGCGAAGTGACTCCGTCGTGACCGCTCGGAAGGACGAGTGCCGTCGCAAGGTCTCGCTCACCGACCGCATGGAACGTGACGTTGAGATCCATCGCCGGGACCTCGCTGAGGTCGACGAGATCGCCGATCGACTTGTTGTTCGACACGACCGTGCTGCGACGCTCCGTGGGATGCACCGAACGCACGGAGCGCACCATGGTCGACCCACCGACGGCAGCCCCGTGGAACTCGAGGGCCGGGCTTCGCTCGTGCTCGGTGCCTTCCCAGTCGACGTGCACCAACGCCATCTCGGTCGGGTCGTGCGAGCCGGCGACGAGCACCCCGTCGTCGCTCACGTCGATCACCTTGCGGACCTGCAGATCGTCGCCGGTCACGGCTTCGCCATCGACACAGAGGCGACGGGCCGTACCACGGTCTTCGACGGTGATGAGCTTGCCGCCGTGCAGGCGAGGTGTACCGGGGATGAGTTCGACCCAGTGTTCGTCGGTCACCCGGTGGCGCTCGGCGCACACGCCGGTTTCCTGATCGACATTGAGAACGGCGAGCGTGCGCTGGTCGCGGGTCTGCACGGTGAGGATGAGACCCTCGCTCGACCACGAGGCGTCGGCGAGGTACTCCCACTCCCCCGTCAGATTCCACTCAACAGAGTGTCGCACGCCATCGAGTCCGATGATGGCGAGCGCGACCTCGGCATTGGGGGTGCCGGCGCCGGGATACCGGATCGGACGCGGAGCCTGAGCCGGCGTGACGGGTGCGGCAATCCACCACGTGTCGACCGGCGCGACATCGACCCGTTCGACGAGCAGTCGCTGCGAGTCGGGTGCCCACCAGAAACCGCGAGTACGGCCCATCTCCTCGCCGGCGATGAACTCTGCCGCCCCCCACGAAATCGTGTCGCCGTCCTCGTGGATCACGCTGCGGTCCCCCTGGGCATCGATCACCCGAAGGCCGTCGTCGGCGACATACGCAACCGCCGACCCGTCAGGTGCCAGGCGAGGGTCGAAGCCTCCCGGCACGGTGGCGAGGAGCTCGGCCGTGCCGGCGACGAGGTCAGCACGTCCGATCTGACCACCGAGCGCGAAGCAGGCGGTGGTCAGATCACGGTCGGCGTCGAACGCAACGATGCCGCCTCCGCTCTCCCGTGCCCGTTCGCGGCGAGCCTGTTCTTCCGGCGGCAGGTCGGCGTCGTCGGCGCCGAGCGCCGCCGGATCAACAACCCGGCGCTCCGCTGCGGCGTCGACGTCGAACACCCAGAGACCATTGACCGGATCCTCCGGCCCGGACGAGCGAAGGAACGCGACCCGAGCACCATCGGCCCCGACGACGATGTCGCGGGGAGCGCCGAGGGTGAAGCGCCTCGTGACGGCATTGCGGCGGGGATAGGACTGCGCGCTGGCCATNNCGGCATCATGCCCCACGCCAGNNCCTCATCGGCCGCCCGGGGCTCGNANGGNGAAACGTTCGGCNCTANTCGGACCGGTCGGTGCCNGCGACGTTCTCGCGCTTCATGGCGCCGAGAGGATCGGCTCGGAAGGCCTGGACCGAGGCCTGGTGGCCGGCGAGGGCCTGGAACTCCTGTCCCGCCCGGATCGCAGCCCGGCCGCCGCGCACATCGAATTGGCGGTGCACCAGGCGCTTCTTGATCTGGGTGAGATCCGTGGCGACACCCGCGATACGAACCGCGACGGCGATCACCTCGTCGGCCAACCGGTCGGCCGGGTAGGCCCGGTTCGCCCACCCGATACGAGCCGCTTCGATCCCGTCGATGGCATCGCCGGTGAGCAGGGCCTCCATGGCGTGGCGCATCCCGAGCAATGGCTCGTGGTACTGCCAGTCGGGCGGCGAGGCGACACGGACCACCGGATAGGAGATCTGCGCATCCTCGGCGACATAGACGAGGTCGCAGGCCGATGCGAGCTCGGTCGCACCTGCCATCGCATAGCCGTGCACCTGTGCGATGACCGGCTTGGCGAGATCCCAGATCGAGAACCAGCCGTCGGTGGCTTGACGACTCCACGCGCCGTCGCCCGGCGCCGAGTGGTACGGCGGATCGTCCATCAACCCCGACGAGAGGTCGTACCCCGACGAGAAGCAATCGCCGGCACCACGGATCACCGAAACCCGGACGGCGTCGTCGTGATCGTGGGCTTGGAGGGTGGCGAACAGCTCGGCCCTCATCGCGGTCGAGATCGCGTTCTTCTTCTCGGGCCGGTTGAGCGTGACGTACCGCACCCCGTCGGCGGCGTCGGCGATCGTGATCAGTTCCGTCATCTCAGACCTCCTCGGCGAGCTCGGACGCTCCGGTGATCGACGCGGCGATCTCCAGCGCCTCGAGATCCTCGGTGCGAAGGATCACCCCGGTCAACCCGTCGGGCACGACCTCGTCCCANCGGTGGGCGATCCTCGATGCCGGACCGAAGAGGGCACCAGCATCGATGTAGTCGTCGGGCACGGCGGCGATCGCCTCGTCTTTGCGGCCCGCGAGCCAGAGTTCNTGAATCCGAGCTGCGGCCTCGGGCCACCCGCGCCGNGCCATCGCATCACGGTGGAAGTTGTTGTCCTCGCTGCCCATGCCCCCCACATACATGCCGGTGAGGGGCTTCTTCGCGTCGATCGCCGCCTGGACGTCGTCGGTGACCTCGATGGTGAGGTTGCCCATGATCTCGAAGTTGTCGGGCCGGCCGCCACGCCGAGCCCAACCCTGTTCGAGGTTGGCGCCGTGGATGGACCAACCATCGGAGCCGTACCCCATCGGCAACCAACCGTCGGCGACCTCGGCTGCAAGGGCNGTNTTCATCGGNCCGCCCGACGCGATCCAGATCTCGACCCGGCCGGCCGGGTGCAGGATCGACTTCAGCGCCTTGCCCTCCCCGATCGCGCCCGGGCCATCGAACGGCAACGAGAGTTCGGCCCCCCGGTGTTCGACCGGCGCCTCCCGATCGACGACCTGCCGCATGATCGAGACATAGTCACGCAGGCGCCGATTGGGGCTCCCCCACGGCTGGCCGTACCACCCCTCGACGATCTGTGGACCGCTCACCCCGAGGCCGATGATCACGCGATCGCCGCCGGCGAGCTGGTCGATCGTCAGCGCGTGCATCGCCGTCGCCGCCGGTGTGCGGGCCGACACCTGGACAACGCCCGTGGCCAGCTTGATCCGGGAGGTGTGCGCGGCAAAGAAGGCGAGGGGGCTCAACGCATCGGCGCCATAGGCCTCTGCGGTCCACACGGAGTGGAAGCCGAGACGATCGGCGGCCGTGACGAGACCAAGCGGCACGTCGAGGTGCTTCGCCCGGTAGAGCTCCAGGCCGAGTCCGAGTTTCACGGCGCCGATGCTAGGACGGCAGTCGGGCCAAGCCCGAACTCCGATGGAAGATGGCCGACTTCTCGTTCCGGCCGACCGTCCCCGATAGCGTCCCCGGCGTGTCGCCGAGTCCCCCGCCCCAGGATCGCCGTGCCCGGTTCGACCGGCGGAACGAGACCCAGCGGGCAGGCGACCGGCCCTGGGGCGACGGCATCTACCGGCGGCGAATCACCGTGCGCCGCACGGGGCCGACCACCGTGGTCGGCGAACTCGAAGACGACTTCCATCACTTCGGTGTGCAGATCGACCACGACGAAACCGAGATCACGGCGATCGCCGCCGACGCAGAGCGACATCCGTGGGACATCTGTGCCGAAGCCGACCGACCGATCCAGGCGATCATCGGCACAACCCTGCGCGATCACCCGAGCGTGCTCAGCCAACACGACGCCCGAGCCAACTGCACCCACCTCTTCGATCTCACCGGCCTCGTCGTCGCCCACGCGTCCCGCTCAACCACAGAACGACGGTTCGAGGCCGAAGTCACCGACCCCGACGAACACGGCGACCGGACGGCGCGCCTCTGGGTCGACGGTGATCTCACGATCGAATGGGCGATGCGCCAACGCGACATCGTCGGACCGGACCGCTGGGCGGGAGCGCCCCTCTGGAACGGCTTCATGGGCTGGGCACTCGCCGAACTCGACGACGCGACCGCCGAGGCGGCGATCGTGCTGCGCCGAGCAGTCGACATCAGCCGCGGCCGGATGCAGGACCTCGACGACTACCGCAGCAACGCAGAACTCGCCGGGTTCATGACCGGCATCTGCCACGCGTTCACCCCCGAGAACAACGAGCGCGGCGTGCGACTCGTGGGATCGGCTCGCGACTTCACCGACCAGCCCGAACTGCTCCTCGCCGACTTCGACGACCGCAACCCGAACTGAAGCCGTCGATCACTCAACCGCCGTAGTGCTCGATCCCGGACGGCGCACCGGCACGCATCTCGGCGGCGGCCTGCGCGACCTCAGCGATAGCGGAGTCGAGTTGTGCAGCGACCGCTTCAGGATCGGCGGAGAACTCGAGCTCGTCGAGGAGAGCCCCAAGCCGGCAGTGAGAGCGCCATGCGGCGAACTTCGCCCACTCCGTGTAGAGCGCATTGGGATCGTCGACGACGATCAGGTCGGCCGACCGGCTTTGTTCGTCACGACTGGTATCGACCGCCACATAGCCATTGACCATCGAGATGCGTTCGGTCAACTCCGTGAGGGGTCCGGCCCGATGCACGACCATGTCGCCGTGAAGGGCAATGGCGTAGCCCGGCCCCGGGAAGTCAGGCGCAACGGTGCGATCGGGCGGCGGTGTCTCACCCCGCGCCGAGAGCGCTGCGGCCTCGTGCTTGGTGCCGAGGAAGTACTCGAAGCGACCACCAGCGACGAGGGCCGGATCGGTGACGGTCATGACGAAGTCGAGCGGCAACGTGTCGTGGTGCCACTTGTCGATCGCAGCATCGATGCGGCTCGGCTCAAAGTTGATGTGGCCGAGATGCAACGGCATGGCGTGCGGGGCGATCTCGATCCCGTAGATCTGCTCGAGATGGNCCGTGACCTCNGGACTCACGCAGAGATCACGNAGCCACATCGAGCGGTAGCAGCCCCCACGGGTCATCGACTCGATCCGATCGCCGGCCGGCATGGCGAATTCGCGGAGCCGGCGAGCGATCGTCAACATGACCTCGGCGCCCTCGTCGCTGAGCATCCGGAACGGCGACGACGCCGCCACCGGCGTGGCCTTCGTGGCGATCTCCTCCTCCGAGTAGCCAAGGTCGGCCAGCAGCACGATGTCGGTCGGCGCCTCGAGTTGGAGATGCCGGGCCGGGTCGAAGACCGGCTCGTCGACGAACCATTCATAGCCGGGAGGCTGAGTGTCGGGGAACGGAACAGCGATGCCCATCTCGTCAGTATTGGCACGGAACGATGATGCGTCCAACACCCCTGGTGTTCCGCCGCCACAGCCGCTGAGCTGCACCGACGGTCCATTGCACGACCCTGGAGCCGAACCGTCGCCGGTAGCGTGCCGGCATGGCCGAGACCGCACCTCCGGACACCATCTTCAGTGATGAGAAACGAGGGCTGACCATCGCGGTGATGGCCTCGATCGGCATCATCGCCTACTCCAACCTCGGCCTCACCGCCGCTCTTCCTGACATCGGCAACGACCTCGGCGACGTCGCACTCCTGCCGTGGACGATCACGGTCGAGTTGCTCATGTCCGGCGTCGCCGTCCTCGCTGCGGGTCCCGTCGTCGACGGCCTCGGTGCCCGCAGGGTCTTTCGCTGGTCCGTCGTCGGATTCGTGATCACCTCAGCGTTGTGCGGGCTGGCCCCCACAATGCTGCTACTGGTGATCGGACGGGCGCTCCAGGGCATGACGATCGGTGTGCTGCTCACCTCGGCGATGGCGGCGATCGGCCTCTCCTATCCCGTACACCAGCGCGCCCGGGTATTCGCCATGAACTCCACTGTCTGGGGCGTGATGAGCGTCGCCGGGCCATCGATCGCTGCGGTCATGGTCGCCACTCTCAACTGGCGCGGCGTGTTCTTCTTCAGCGTTCCGGTCGGCCTCGTCGCCGGTGCGCTTGCCTGGAACAACCTTCCCGGTCCGACAAGCGAAGCCCAGACTTCCACCGCCGACGTCCGCGGTATCGGCATCGTCGCCGTCATCGCTGCTGCCGGCCTCGCCGTCGCTCAGGGTTCGTTGACGGCGATCGCCGGCGGAACGCTCGTTGTGGCACTTGGCGTGGCTGGCTACGCCCGTCACGCCCATTCGGTGCCCGACCCCGTCGTGCGGCCCCGACATCTGTTCGCCACCCGGTTCCGCAGCGTGCACACCACCTCGCTGCTCGCCGTCGGCGGAGCGCTCGGCTTTCACTCGTTCTTGCCGGTGTACCTCAACGGTGTCCGCGGCCTCTCGACCACCGCCGCCGCCTTCTCGGTCGCCTACCTGTCGGCCGGTTGGACCACAGGAGCCGTCAGCAGCAGCCGACTCCAAGACCGCATCCTGCGCGAGCAGGTCGTGCTAATCGGGTCGGTCGTCTTGTCGGTCGGCATCCTCCTCTCAGCGGTGCTCGTCTGGGCCGAAGCGCCGATCGCCGTACTCGCGATCGGCCTGTTCATCTCCGGGCTCGGAACGGGCTCGATCTCCACCACCGGCATCAACGTCTTGCAGGAACGCACATCGCTTTCCGAGATGGGTCGGGTCAACGGGGCCCACCAATTCACCCGATCGATGTCGGTCACCTACGGCGTCGGCATCGCCGGCGCAGTGATCCTGACAACCGTCGACCACCGCACCGGCAACGTGGAAGCGGTGCGCGACCTCCTCGGTGGCGACGTCGAGACGGTGAGCCGGCCAGTCGCCGACGCCCTCGGCGCCGGCTTCCTCTTCGCCGTTGCGGTGGCGGCAGTCGCGGCGGTGGCAACCATCCCGGCCGCCCGACACCTCGTGCGGAGCCGGCCCGAAGCGGTAACCTCCGCGGCGTGAAAGCTCTCCGCTTCTCCCGCAAAGAAGGTCGCTACGCCGCTGCGATGGCGGCATCTCGGCTCCGCCCCGGCTCCGGCGCCGCCGTCGGGCCCCTTTCACTGATCGACGACGACGCCCCCGAACTCCCGACCCCGGACTGGGTNCGCGTCTATCCCCGGCTCGCCGGCATCTGCGGTTCTGACCTGTCGACGGTCGACGGCCATGCGTCGCGCTACTTCGAACACTTCGTCAGTTTCCCGTTCGTCCCCGGCCACGAGGTCGTCGGCGACACCAACGACGGCCGACGCGTCGTGCTCGACCCGGTGCTCGGCCATGCCGCCCGCGGCTTCGAACCTCCGTTCGACGGTGCGCAGCCCGGCGACGGCGACGACTACCGCCATCTCACCACCGGTGATCTCGAGCCCGGCATCCAGACCGGCTTCTGTGAGACGACCGGCGGAGCGTGGTCGACCGAGTTCGTCGCCCACCCCAGCCAGCTTCACGAGGTCCCCGACTGGATGAGCGATGAACTCGCCGTCCTGATGGAGCCGGTCGCCGGCGGTGTCCACGCCGCACTCCGGGCGAAGGTCGCCAACGGCGACACTGTTGCGGTGATCGGTGCAGGCACGATGGGACTGGTCACCGTCGCCGCCCTGCGTCATCTGACCTCCCCCGGCTCGATCCTGATCGGGGCCAAGTACCCGATCCAACGGCAGCTCGCCGAGGAGTTCGGCGCCGACGTCGTATGCGCACCCGACGAGCTCAGCCGAGCAGTCCGACGAGCGACCGGATCGTTCATGATCGATGGCCGACTCTCCGGTGGTGCCGACATCGTCATCGATGCCGTCGGCTCCCAGCAGTCGATCGAAGCTGCCATCGGGATGTGTCGCCCACGAGGCCGGGTGGTGCTGCTCGGCATGCCGAGCGTGGTCGAACTTGATCTCACCGCCCTCTGGCATCGCGAGACCGAACTCATCGGTACCTACACCTACGGATCCGAGACCACCGACGACGGACGCCGCACGAGCAGTTTCGAGCTCGCATTCGAACTCGCCGGCAAGGTGCCCTTCGACAAGATGCTGTCGGCCACCTACCCCTTGGCCCGCTATGTCGACGCAATCGCCCATGCGGCCGAGTCGGGGACTCGAGGCGGGGTGAAGGTCGCCTTCGACATGCGAGACGAAAAACGTCGAGGCACCGACGACACCTGACAAGGATTTCGCCGCTCATCGAGTCGTCATCGCGGCGAGGACCGGCCAGACTACGGCCATGGCCGAAACCGATACCGCCCCGTCGCTCGACGACGAGACGACCGCAGCGCTCACGCTCTTCAACGAGTACGTCGACGCTGATCGTGAGCGCACTCGCCGTGAGAAGCGGGTGAAGAAGGCCGAACGGGCCAAGGACGAAGCCGCCGCCGCCGTGCGCAAAGCCAACGAATCCGGCTCCGCCGAAGAGAAGGCCGCGGCCGAGGCTGCGTACCGCGAAGCGCAGGACGCGTTCAAGAAGATCCGCGACGGCGAGGAACCCGAAGAGGCGCCGGCCGCCGAAGTCACCACCGACGAAGAGGCAGCTGACGACGCTCCGGCCAACGAGACCGGCGCCGACGACGCCCCTGCCGAGGCCACCGCCGACGAAGAGGCTCCCGCCGACAAACCGGCGATGGCCACCGATCGCACCGACGACGACGCCGAGGACGCCGCCGACGAAGAAACGCCGGCCGCCGACGAAGAGCAGTAGTCCCTCAGCGCCACCGCCGAACCGCGTCCGGCGTAGTGGCAGTCACGTTCGTGAGCGTGGTCAACTGAGCCGATGCGCGCAGTACGAATCGTCGACGGCACCCCNACCCTGGAGACGCTTGTCGGGCCGGAGGGCGACGGCGTTCGCGTGAAGGTGGTGAGTTCGTCGATCTGCGGGAGCGACCTGCACCTGCTCGACGGNGGGATCGCCGAGGGCATGATCCTCGGTCACGAGTTCTGCGGCATCGCACCCGACGGCACCCCGGTCGCGGTCGAGCCGATGGCGGGGTGTGGCAGTTGCTGGGCATGCGACGAGGGCCACCTGAGCTTCTGCTCGAACGGCGCGATCTTCTACGGCATCGGCCTGCCGGGCGGTATGGCCGACGAAATCATCGTGCACCCCGATGCGCTCGTCGCGCTGCCGTCGGGGCTGGCGCTCGAACACGCCTGCCTGGTCGAGCCGCTTGCGGTCGCGACCCACGCGCTGGACCGCGCCCGGGTCACCGACACCGACCGGGTGCTGGTCATCGGTGCAGGTCCCATCGGCTTGGCCGCTGCCGCGATGCTCCGCCACCGGGGGATCCCCGCCACGGTCAGCGCCCGTCACCCTCACCAGCAGGCCGCTGCGGAACGACTGGGCGCCTCCCTCGATGTCGGCGACGGTTACGACGTCGTGATCGACGCCGTCGCCACCAGTGCCTCAATCGGTGAGGCTGTCCGCCGCGCCCGCCCGATGGGGCGGGTCGGGTTGGTCGGCACGACATGGCAGCCGGCCGAGCTCGGCATCGCCGCCTGCATGAAGGAGATCGAGATCCTCCCGGCGATGACGTACCGGTGCCGCGTCCCCGGCCGCGACTTCGACGAGGCGGCGGCCGCCCTCGCAGCGGCNCCCGACATCGGCCCGACGATCATCACCCATCGCTTCCCACTCGACAGCTGCGTCGAGGCATTCGCGACGGCAGCCGATCGTTCCTCGGGCACGATCAAGGTGGCATTCGACGTCTGATCGCGAGCGCCCCGGAAGGTGTTCGCAACCCAGGGCGNCGTTCACGTTCGGTATGCGTCGAAGAGCAACTCGAAGAAGTGATCGCTCGGGTAGTGGGTGACGATGTCGACGTTGGGTTCGCCGCCGACGAAGCCCATGCGATCAACCTCCATCACCCCGCGCTGGCCCCCGTCGCCGGACATGACCTTGACGTTCAGTCGGCTGATCTCGGCGACCGATGGATCGATGGCGTGGGCCATCGCAATCGGGTCGGGNAGATCGTCGCCTTCCATGCCGTGCTCGAGGGCGAATCGACGCACGGCCTGCGCGATGTCGACACCGAACCTCGCAAGCGGAGTGCCGATGGCGAGCATCGCATCGCGGCGTTCCTGGGTGACGATCGCCGACGTGATGGAGATGTCCCAGCCGACGAACTCAAGCGGCATCCCGGATGCCGTGACGATCGCCGCAGCCTCGGGATCGGCCCAGAAGTTGAACTCCGCCATCGCGCTCACATTGCCGGGGCCGTGCACACCGGTGCCGCCCATGATCACCACCCGCTCGACCGCCTCGGTGATCTCCGGGGCACGGAGGACGGCCGCGGCGACGTTCGAGAGCGGGCCGAGGCACACAAGGGTCACCTCACCCGGCGAGCCGAGGATCGTGTCGACGATGACATCGACCCCGCGCCCCGCAGCCGGAGTGCGGCCGTGAAGCGGCAAACCACAATCGCCCATGCCGTCGTGACCATGAATGCTCTGCGCGGTCTCGAGGGTGCGCATGATGGGCTGGGCCCGGCCGGCGAACACCGGCGTCTCCTTGCCACACAACTCCACCGTATAGAGCGCGTTCTGCACCGCTTGCTTGAGCCCGACGTTGCCGGCGACAACCGTGAGCGCCTCGACATGCACATCGGGATGCTGCAGCGCCATGACAATCGCAACGGCGTCGTCGCTGGCGGTGTCGGTGTCGATGAGAAAACGTCGCATGGTCGCACCCTACTGTCGACGGCGAAACAGCGACCGGCGGATCGGACTGCGCCGGTATCCTGCGTCGCTATGAGTGACGCAGCGAAGGCGCCGTACCCGCATGTCGAGAGCCCGGACCTCCCGGGCATCGAGCGGCGAATTCTCGCGCGGTGGAGCACCGACGAGACCTTCGACGAGAGCGTGGAGAGCCGGCCCGAGGACGACGAATACGTCTTCTACGACGGTCCACCGTTCGCCAACGGCCTCCCTCACCACGGTCACCTGCTCACCGGCTACGTAAAGGACGTGGTGCCCCGGTACCAGACCATGAAGGGCAAGCGGGTCGAGCGCCGCTTCGGCTGGGACTGCCATGGCCTCCCCGCCGAGATGGAAGCCGAGAAGGACCTTCCCGTCAGTGGCCGGGCGTCGATCATCGACTACGGCATCGAGCGGTTCAACGAGTACTGCCGCACCTCGGTGCTCAAGTACACCCAGGAGTGGGAGAAGACGGTCACCCGTCAGGCCCGCTGGGTCGATTTCGAGAACGACTACAAGACCATGGACCTCGACTACATGGAGTCGGTCATGTGGGCGTTCAAGCAGCTGTGGGACAAAGGCCTGATCTATCAGTCCAACCGCGTGCTGCCGTACAGCTGGGGGGCNGAGACCCCGCTGTCGAACCACGAGATTCGTCTCGACGATGCCACGCGCCCCCGTCAGGACCCGGCCGTCACCGTCGCGTTCGAACTCGACGACCCATCGGGCATCCCCGGCGATGCCGACACGCCCGCCAAGATCCTCGCCTGGACCACCACGCCATGGACCCTGCCTTCGAACCTCGCGCTCGCGGTCGGCCCCGAACTCGACTACGCCGTGATGCTCGACGACGACGGCTCGCGCTACCTGCTCGGCGAAGCCGTCATCGGCAGCTACGAAAAGCAACTCGAGAACGCCACCCAGGTCGGCACCCTCAAGGGTTCCGACCTCGTCGGCCGCACCTACACACCGATCTTCCCGTACTTCGCCGACATGGCCGAGGTCGACCCGGCCAAGCCGCACCACGGCACCGAACGAGCGTTCCAGATCCTTGCAGGTGACTTCATCGACACCTCCGAGGGCACCGGCGTCGTGCACATGGCCCCCGGTTTCGGTGAGGACGACCAGCGGGTGGTCGGCGAAGCCGGCATCGGCATGGTCGTGCCGGTCGACGACTCGGGCCGCTTCACCGACGACGTCGTCGAGTGGGCCGGCCAGAACGTGCTCGAGGCCAACAGCGGCATCATCAAGCACCTGCGCGAAACGGGTCAGCTGGTCCGCCACGACAGCTATACCCACAACTACCCGCACTGCTGGCGCACCGACACGCCGATCATCTACAAGGCGATGCCTTCCTGGTATGTGAAGGTCACCGACATCCGCGACCGGATGCTCGAGACCAACCAGGCGATCAACTGGGTGCCCGGCCACATCCAGAACGGCCGCTTCGGCCAATGGCTCGAAGGCGCCCGCGACTGGTCGATCAGCCGGAACCGGTTCTGGGGCTCACCGATCCCCGTGTGGGTCAGCGACAACCCCGACTATCCCCGCATGGACTGCTACGGCAGCCTCGACGAACTCGAGGCCGACTTCGGCGTCCGCCCGACCAACCTGCATCGTCCCTACATCGACGAACTCGTGCGCCCCAACCCCGACGACCCGACCGGCGCGTCGATGATGCGCCGCGTGCCCGAGGTCCTCGACTGCTGGTTCGAGTCGGGCTCGATGCCGTTCGCCCAGGTGCACTACCCGTTCGAGAACAAGGACTGGTTCGACGAACACTTCCCGGCCGACTTCATCGTCGAATACATCAACCAGTCGCGCGGCTGGTTCTACACGCTCCACGTGCTCGCCACGGCGCTGTTCGACCGTCCTGCGTTCCAGAACGTNATCTGTCACGGGATCCTGCTCGCCGACGACGGCGCCAAGCTCTCGAAGAAGCTCCGNAACTACACCGAGCCNGAGTTGATCTTCGAGAACCAGGGCTCCGACGCCCTGCGGTGGTACTTCATGTCCACCAACATCGCGCGCGGCGGCGATACTCGAATCTCCGATCAGGCGATCGACGATGTCGTGCGCCAGGTGATCCTGCCAATCTGGAACGCCTACTCGTTCTTCACGCTGTACGCGAACGTCGAAGGCCATCGAGCGACATTCACGCCCAACCCGGGACCTGACGCTGATCTGCTCGACCGCTACATCCTCGCCAAGACCCGCGACCTCGTCGCCGCAGTCGAGGCGAACATGGACGACTACGACCTCCCCGGCGCCGCCATGGAGATCCAGGCGTTCATCGACGCCCTGAACAACTGGTACATCCGCCGCAGCCGCGACCGCTTCTGGGGCACGGGCGAGGGCGGGGCCGATCTCGCCGGACTCGACACGCTCTTCACCGTGCTCGTGACGCTGAACCAGGTCGCAGCGCCGTTCCTTCCGATGATCACCGAGGAGATCTGGTCGGGACTGTGCAACGGGGACGACATCATGCCGCCGTCGGTGCACCTGTCGACATGGCCCGCCGCGGCGACCTACGGCGACGACCCTGGCCTCGTCGCCGCCATGGACCGTTTGCGCGACGTCGCCTCCACCGGTCTTCGCCTTCGCGAGGATCAAAGCCTCCGCGTTCGTCTCCCGCTCGCGTCGGTCACGATCGCCGGCCGCGACGCATCGACCCTCGAGCCGTTCGCCGACCTGCTCCGCGACGAGCTCAACGTCAAGGACGTTCACGTCACCGAGGAGATCGGCGACCTCGCCACCTTCATCCTTCGCCCCGACGGCAAGGCCCTGGGACCCCGCCTCGGCAAGGACGTGCAGGCCGTGTTCGGCGCCGCCCGATCCGGTGACTGGACCGCCAACGATGACGGCACCGTCGATGTCGGCGGCCACCTGCTCCAGCCCGACGAGTACGAACTGGCGCTCGAGTCGCCCGAGGGTGTCGTTGCTGCTGCGCTGCGCTCCAACGATGCTGTCGTCACACTCGACACCGACGTCACGCCCGAACTCGAAGCTGAGGGACTGGCCCGCGATGTCGTGCGCGAGATCCAGAATGCCCGCAAGGCCGAGGATCTCGTCGTCACCGACCGCATCGACCTCTGGATCGACGCCGCCTCGGCCACCGTCGCCGCTGCGATCGGCACCCACGAGGCCTACATCGCCGAACAGGTGCTCGGCACGTCGGTCACCATGGGCGCCGGCCCCGACGAGTTGTCGGCGCACGAGGCCACGGTCGGCGGTGAGCCCTTGCGCTTCTCGCTGAAGGTCAGCTGATCGGCGATCGCCGAAGGCGGCGGTCAGTTACGACTGGCCGGCATGTTCCGGTAGATGTACTGCACGATTTCGTCGGGGTTGCGCGACTGCATCATCAGCTCGCCCGGTCCGGTGAACACGAAGACGAGGCCCTCGCCGGTCTTGGCCGACTTCATGAGCGAGTCGCTGGCCCGCGTCAGCTCCATCTGGACGCTCTCGGCGAAGGCGACCATGTGGTTCGTGTCGACGACCACCTGCTGGTTGGGCTGCAACTCGAAGCGGTCGAGCGCGCCGTAACACGACAGCACGACCTTCCCCTGCCCGCTCGCCCGCAGGAGGAAACCGCCCTCGCCACCGATGAGGTTGCGCATCCCGCCCCACTGGGTGTCGATCTCCACACCCATCTCGGCGCACAAGAACGAGCCCTTCTGGATGAGCAACGGCATTTCGGGGGTGACGTCGAAGACGGTGACGTCGCCCGGCAACGAGGGAGCGAAGTCGATCCAGCCGCCGTGGGCTGAGGCCGTTGCCGTCGTCATGAACAACGACTCGCCACCGAGGACACTGCGTTTGAGGCCCTTCATCAGGCCACCCTCGATCTTCGCGTCGAGATTGAGGTCGGCGGCCATCGCCATCATGGCGCCCGATTCGGCTCGGATCGCCTCAGAGGGACCGAGGATGGCGCGCGCCACCGAGAACGAGGGGTTGTGTCGCAGCTGGATCTCCATGCGGCGATCGTAGACCACTCACGTCACCGCGTGCGCTCGGCTCAACGCGCTGCGGGTGCCGGTCCGCATCGTCACCGACGGCCTGTGGGATGGTCGCACCATGACTGAACCTCGAGTCGCGCTCGTTACCGGCGGCGCTCGCGGCATCGGTGCCGCCGTCGCCCGCCGGCTCCAGGCCTAGGGCCGCCGAGTCGTTCTGGCCGACCTGCTCACCACCGAGGCCGAGGCGCTGGCCGACGAGCTCGACGGCCACGCCTACCGCTGCGACGTCACCGACTCCGACGGCGTACGCGACACGGTCTCGGCGATCGAGACCAACCTCGGCCCGGTCGACGTGCTCGTCAACTGCGCCGGGTTCGATCGATTCGTGCGCTTCGTCGACACCGACGAGGACTTCTGGGACACGATCATCGACATCAACGACAAGGGCACCCTGCGCACGTGCCACGCCGTCCGTTCGGGCATGACCGAACGCGGCTGGGGCCGCATCGTGAACTTCGCCTCGGATGCGGCTCGGATCGGCAGTTCGCTCGAATCGGTCTACGCCGGCGCGAAGGCCAGCGTGATCGGTTTTACCAAGACGATCGCCCNAGAGACCGTGAAGAAGGGCGTCACCTGCAACGTCGTGTGTCCCGGCCCGACCGACACGACGCTCATCCGGGAGATGGGTGAACAAGGCGAGCTTCCGGCCAAGATCGTCGGCGGGCTCGACCGTGCCATGCCGATCGGCCGGATGGCGCAGCCCGACGAGATCGCGTACGGAGCCACCGTCTTCACCCACGATGACGCCCTCTTCATCACCGGCCAGACCCTTTCGGTCAGCGGCAGCCTCACGATGGCCTGATGTCAGGTCCGGGTCCCTGCGGGCGGCGGTGTCAGTCGTCGGCGTCGACCCGGCGGCCGTCCTCCACCAGGTTGATCTCGTAGAGAACCTTGTCGAGCGCGTCGCTCGCAGCGATCGCGCTGTACCGCAGCGGATTCTCCGCGGTGACGGTGCTCGGCATCGGCGCCAGGATCGTCCAGGGCGTCGGGTGGGCGAATTGTACGACCGAATAGCGATCGCCCTGCTGACCCTCACCCGACACGACACGATGAATCCCGGGCGGGATCATGCCGTTGCTCAATCGCTCGAGCATCAGACCGGTGTTGATGATCGCAGAGCCCTCCGGCGGGGCGACGTCGGACCACTCGCCGTCGGGGGTCTTGAGCTGCAGACCGGCCGCCGTGGCGCGGGGTAACGCCGTGATGAGGTTGATGTCGGCGTGTTCGCTGGCCCAGACGTGCTGTTCGCCGGGCGCCTGCTCCATCGCCGGGTAATGGATTGCCCGGGTGAGGGTGGCGCCGTCGGTGAGCATCTCGTCGAAGAAGGTCTCGTGGGCCCCGAGTCCTTCGGCGATGATCCGCAGGACACGACGCTGCAGGTCGGCGACGCTGTGATGGAAGTGCATCAAGAGGTCGCGGACACCCGGCAGGTCGTGCTCGGGAAGGGTCGGCGGACCGTAGCGGTGGGGATACTTCGCTCGCAGCGGGTGGCCATCGCCGAGCGGTGCCCCCCAGTTGAGCATCTCCTTCCAGTCGGGTACGTCGGCGATCGCCGCCGTCTCGACCAGCAGGCCCGTGTAGCCGCTCTGCCCGTTGGAGCCCGGCACGACATAGGTGTCCTTGCGCTCCTGGGGAAGGGTGAAGAACGCCTCGAGCTGCGCGTACGCCTCATCGATGAGATCGATCGACAGGTCGTGTTCCACGTAGACGAAGCCGGTGGCGAGGCTGCGAAGCACACCATCGACGACCGAACGGCGTTCTTCGGCGCTCCCGGTCTCGAAGGCGAGTAGATCGACGTCAAGGATCTCCATCCGGTCACTCTACCGCTGGCGACGTTGGCGCCCGGAGGCGTATCCGTGTGACGCTGACGCCATGTCCACGACACCGAAACCGCGAGCGGGAGCCGACGACGCCCTCGCCAAGATCGTCACCAAAGACTGGTTCCGGGCGGTCGCCCCCAAGGTCATTCCGCCGATGCACAAGGCGATGAACAAGCTCACCCGGGGCCGCTTCGTCCCGGGCGCCGGACTCGTGCTGTACACGACCGGTGCGAAATCAGGGAAGCGTCGCGAGACGCCGCTCGAAGCGGTGCCGAGCTCGAACGGCTCGTGGGTGGTGGTCGGGTCGAACTTCGCACGCGAGTCACACCCGGCGTGGACCGGAAACCTGATCGCCCATCCCGAATGCGAGATCCTGGTACGCGGCAAGACGATGCCGGCGACGGCCACGCTGCTCGAGGACGAGGCTCGCGAGGAGGGGTGGCAAGAGGCACTCACCCACTTCGGTGGCTGGCAGGCCTATACGGGCATCACCGATCGTCAGTTCCGGATCTTTCGGCTGACTCCCCACTGAGGGAGCGCCGGAGCCACGAGGCCGACGGGTTCAGTCGTTCTCGAGCGACGCGACCAAACGCGGCAGGACGCTGGCGAGGACCTCAATCTCGTCGGCTCCGAGTCGGTCGATGAATGCCTCCCGCACGGCCTCGACATGGCCGGGTGCTGTGGCCTCCAACTTTTCGCGCCCGGCGGCGGTGAGTTCGACCCACCAGACCCGGGCGTCGGTGTCGCACCGGACCCGACCCACGTAGCCGTCCCGGCTGAGACGGTCGACCCGCTGCGAAAGCCGACTCGGCGAGTTGGTGACCGAACTCGCGAGATCGGACATGCGCAGTCGGTGCCCGTCGGCTTCGCTCAGCCGCACAAACACCTCGTAATCGTCGGTGGTGAGGCCGGCGTCGCGCTTGAGTTGACGATCGGTGGCCGCGAGCACGCGGCGGCTGGCGTCGATCCAACCCCGCCAGGCGAGCTGTTCGGCCTCGGAAAGCCAGCGAACGTCGGCGCTTTCGGCGCCGACGTGTGGTGCCGTGCGGGCGGTGGGTGCCATGCCGTGCAACTTAGCGGCTTTCGTTTCAACATTGAAGTTGTGCAGTGCGGACACACAGGCTGTGGACAGCACCCCAAAATCACCCCCACGACGGGTTTTGTCACTGTGCGTAATTTGGGGATAACCCCAATTTTGGTTGGAAACATGGGGATTTCTGGAAAACCTGGGCGCCCCCCTTGACGGAGACGTAATTACGGGGGTGTAATGTTTCACCCGGTCATCACCTGTCCGGGGCGGGACGAAGGTGATGCTGAGAGCCTTCTGCAGACCGACTTGGTGATCTCGGCGAGAAATGCAGAGGGGCACTCATGGCGATCACGGAGGACCGACTGTCCGCAGTCGGCGACAACGGCACGACGGTCGAAACGACCACCACCATGCGCGTGAAGAAGCGCAACGGCTCGCTCGAACCCGTCGATCTCAACAAGATCGTCAACGCCATCGCCCGCGCCTCCGAGGGCCTGATGGGCGTCGACCCGATGGTCGTCTCCACCCGCACGATCTCCGCCCTCGCCGACGGCTCCACCACCCAAGAGCTCGATGAGCTGTCGATCCGCACCGCAGCCGGTCTCATCGTCGAAGAGCCCAACTACTCCAAGCTCGCCGCCCGCATGCTCGCGACCTATATCGACAAAGAAGTCCGCAACCAGAACGTCCCCTGGTTCTCGGAGTCGGTCACCCTCGGTCACACCCTCGGCCTGATCGGTGACGACGTCCTCGAGTTCGTCACCACCCACGCCCCCGAACTCAACGCCGCCATCAACTCCCAGCGCGACAAGAACTTCGAGTTCTTCGGCCTGCGCACGGTCTATGACCGCTACCTCCTCCGCCACCCCGAGACCCGCAAGGTCATCGAGACCCCGCAGTACTTCTTCCTGCGGGTCGCCTGTGGCCTGTCCACCGACGCCGACGAGGCCATCAAGTTCTACGACCTCATGTCGTCGTTGGCCTACCTTCCGTCGTCGCCCACCCTGTTCAACTCGGGCACGACCCACCCGCAGATGTCGAGCTGCTACCTGCTCGACTCGCCCGAGGACTCCCTCGAGGGCATCTACAAGCGCTACACCGACATCGCCCGCCTCTCGAAGTTCGCCGGCGGTATCGGCGTCGCCTGGCACCGCATCCGCTCCAAGAACAGCCTGATCGTCGGCACCAACGGCCTCAGCAACGGCATCATCCCGTGGCTCAAGACCCTCGACGCCTCGGTCGCCGCCGTCAACCAGGGCGGCCGCCGCAAGGGCGCCGCCTGCGTCTACCTCGAAAGCTGGCACGCCGACATCGACCAGTTCCTCGAGCTGCGCGACAACACCGGCGACCATGCCCGCCGCACCCACAACATCAACCTCGCCAACTGGATCCCCGACCTCTTCATGGAGCGGGTCGAAAAAGACTGGCAGTGGAGCCTCTTCGATCCCAAGCGGGTCCCCGAGCTCATCGACACCTTCGGCGAGGAGTTCCGCGCCATCTACGAGCAGGCCGAGGCCGACGGCCGCTTCGAAAAGCAGGTTTCGGCCCGCCAGCTCTACCAGCGCATGATGAAGACGCTGGCCGAGACGGGCAACGGCTGGATGACCTTCAAGGATCCCAGCAACGAAAAGTGCAACCAGACCGGTCCCGGTGCCGCCGCCGAGGGCAACGCCCGCGACCGGGTCGTGCACCTGTCGAACCTCTGCACCGAAATCCTCGAGGTCACGTCGCAATCCGAGACGGCGGTGTGCAACCTCGGTTCGGTCAACCTCGGTGAGTTCGTCGTCGAAACCGACGGTGTCGCCGGCGTGGACTACGAGCGCCTCGGCGAGGTCGTTCGCCAGGTCGTGCCCTTCCTCGATCGGGTCATCGACATCAACTACTACCCGACCGACGAAGCCGGCGTGTCCAACGCCCGCTGGCGCCCGGTCGGCCTGGGGCTGATGGGCCTCCAGGACGTCTTCTTCAAGCTCGGCGTACCGTTCGACAGCCCCGTCGCTCGCGACGTCAGCCGTCGGATCTCCGAGGAGATCTACTTCAACGCCCTGTTTGCCTCCACCGAACTGGCCGAGGCCAACGGTGCCCACGCTGCCTTCCCCGAGACTCGTGCCGCCAACGGCGACCTGCAGTTCGACCTGTGGGGCATCGAGCCCTCCGACACCGAGCGTTGGGAACCGCTGCGTGAGCGCATCACGGCCCACGGTCTGCGCAACTCGCTCATGATCGCCATCGCCCCGACCGCAACGATCGCCTCGATCGCCGGCTGCTACGAGTGCATCGAGCCCCAGGTCTCCAACCTCTTCAAGCGTGAGACCCTCTCGGGTGAGTTCATGCAGATCAACCGCCACCTGGTCAAGGAGCTCCAGAGCCGAGGTCTGTGGGACGCCGAGATGATCGCCGAGGTCAAGAAGTCCGAGGGTTCGATCCAAGACATCGACCGGATCCCCGACGACCTCAAGGCGATCTACCGCACGGCGTGGGAGATCCCGATGAAGAGCCTGATCGAGATGGCCGCCGACCGCGGCGCCTTCATCGACCAGAGCCAGTCGCTCAACCTCTTCATGGAGTCACCCACCATCGGCAAGCTCTCGTCGATGTACATGTACGCCTGGAAGGCCGGTCTCAAGACCACCTACTACCTGCGTTCGCGTCCGGCGACCAAGATCAACAAGACCACCACCGGTGGCTCGGGTGGCCCCACCGGCGGTGGGCAGCCCGCTCCCGAAAAGAAGATGTTCACCGACGAAGAGGCCATCGCCTGCTCGCTGGAGAACCCCGAAGCATGTGAGGCGTGCGACTGATGGCACTGGCAGAAGATCACAACTACGCACTTGCGGCGGAGCCCGCCCAGACCGACAACCTCGGCCACTCCGCCAGCCGAGGCGCCCACACCAACATTCTCGATCCCGGCTTCGACCTCACGTTGCGGCCGATGCGGTACCCGCTGTTCTTCGAGATGTACAAGGACGCGATCAAGAACACGTGGACCGTCGAGGAGATCGATTTCTCCGACGATCTCACTGACCTCGATCGCAAACTGATGCCGGCCGAGAAGCACCTGATCAGCCGCCTCGTGGCGTTCTTCGCCACCGGCGACTCGATCGTGGCCAACAATCTGGTGCTCAACCTCTACCAGCACATCAACGCCCCCGAAGCCCGGATGTACCTGAGCCGTCAGCTCTACGAAGAGGCGCTGCACGTCCAGTTCTATTTGAACCTGCTCGACAACTACATCCCGGATCACGACGAGCGGGCCGAGGCGTTCGCCGCCATCGAGAACATCCCCTCGATCAAGGCCAAGGCCGACTTCTGCTTCAAGTGGATGGGCGACGTGCCGGACGGGGCCCTGCAGACCGAGGAGGACCGCAAGCGGTTCCTCATGAACCTCATCTGCTTCGCCACCTGCATCGAGGGCCTGTTCTTCTTCGCAGCGTTCGCCTACGTGTACTTCCTGCGCAGCAAGGGCCTGCTCAACGGCCTCGCCGCCGGCACCAACTGGGTGTTCCGCGACGAGTCGATGCACATGAACTTCGCCCTCGAGGTCATCAACACGGTTCGGGCCGAGGAGCCCCAGCTGTTCGACAACGACCTCGACGAACGCATCACGGCGATGCTCGAAGAGGCCGTCGACGCCGAGTTCCAGTTCGCCGAGGATCTCCTCGGCGAAGGTGTGCCTGGCATGTCCACAGCGGACACCCGCACCTACCTCGAGTTCGTCGCCGATCAGCGTCTGAGTCAGCTCGGCCTGCCCAAGCGCTTCAACGCCTCGAACCCGTTCGCCTTCATGGAACTGCAGGACGTCCAGGAGCTCTCGAACTTCTTCGAGCGCACCGTCTCGGCCTACCAGGTCGGCGTCGAGGGCGATGTCGCCTTCGACGAGGACTTCTGAGCCCCACGCTCTCGCCTCCCAGAGTCACCACCAACAACGTCGCCCGACACCAAGCGGGCGCACCCCTCAGACGGCCGCCTCGCTCACCAACGGGGCGGCCGTCCCGCGTCCGAGCTCACCCGAACGTGGCAGCCGCCACCTCGTCGAACCCGATCACAGGTCGGCATGTCGACACATCGCGCGATAGGTGTGTCATCGTGATCCCCCGTCGAGTCCGGAGTTTGCCATGAGCCTCAACCCCCCGACCGAGCACCAGCTCCTCGTCTTCTGGGTCGGCCTGCTCGTGATCCTGGTGGCCGCCCGGCTACTCGGCGCGGTGATGCAACGCATCGGCCAGCCGGCCGTGATCGGCGAACTCGCCGCCGGTCTCATCCTCGGCCCGTCGGTACTCGGCAAACTCGCCCCCGACATCACCGACTGGCTGTTCCCCGCCGACGACGTCCAGACCGGCATGCTCTTCACCATCGGCTGGCTCGGCGTGTTGTTCCTGCTCGTCAGCACCGGCTTCGAGACCGACCTCGGTCTNATCGGCCGGCTCGGCCGCGCCGCCGTGATCGTGTCGGCCGGGTCGTTGCTNGTTCCGGCGATCGCCGGCTTCGCCGTCGGGTGGTTTCTCCCGATGGCCTTCGTCGGCAGTGACACCGAGCGTTACATCTTCGCCCTCTTCGTCGCCGCCGCCCTGTCGATCTCGTCGCTCCCGGTGATCGCCAAGATCCTCGGCGAGATGGGCCTCATGCGCCGCAACTTCGGCCAACTCACCCTTGCGGCCGGTATGGCCAACGATGTCATCGGCTGGGTCGCCCTGGGCCTCATCGCCGGCCTTGCGCAAGCCGGTGGCCTCAAGCTCGACAAGCTCGCCTTCACCGTCGTGGGGCTCATCGTGTTCTTCGTCGTTGCCTTCACGGTCGGGCAGCGAGTCGTCGACACCGCGCTCAAACGGGTTCGAGCCAACGGGGGTGACCAACTCTCCGGGATGACCGTGGTGCTCGTCACCACGCTCTCCTTCGGCGTGGTCACCCAGTGGCTCCACGTTGAAGCGGTGTTGGGGGCCTTCATCGCCGGGGTCATCCTCGCCCGCTCTCGTTTCGCCGAACACGAGCTCATCCGACCGCTCGAGACGATGACCGCGGCGGTCTTTGCGCCGATCTTCTTCGCCACCGCCGGCCTGCGAGTCGACCTCGGCCTACTGGCCGACGGTGAGACGATCATGTGGGCCCTGATCGTGCTGGCGATCGCGTCGTTGTCGAAGTTCCTCGGTTCGATCCTCGGAGCGCAGTTGTCGTTCCTTCCGCTGCGAGAAGGCGCTGCCCTCGGCGTCGGGCTCAACGCCCGCGGCGCGCTCGAGATCGTGATCGCCACGGTCGGCCTCTCACTCGGCGTCCTGAACGATCGCTCCTACACCGTCATCGTGTTGATGGCGATGGCCACCTCGATGGCCGCTCCCCCGCTGTTACGTCGAGCCCTCTCCGGATGGGAAGGCACCCCCGAGGAACGGCAGCGGCTCGACATGGAAGCCCAACTCGCAAGCAATATCGTCGTGCGGGGCAACCGCATCCTGATCCCGACCAAGGGCGACGTCCCGTCGCTGCTCGCCGCCCAGGTCGCCGGACTGACCTGGCCGGCCGAGACGGCCGTCACGCTCCTCACCGCCGGCGATGCCTCGACGGTCGACGTGCAGGCCCATCGAGATGTCCTGTTCGGCCGGGCCGTCGAACACGACATCGTCGATGCGCCGGTCGCCGACGCCGTCATCGCCGAGGCGGTACTCGGCTACGACGCCATCGTGATCGGTGCACCGACCGGCGGTGAGACCTCCGAGTACGTGTCGGAGATCATGCGTCGCTCACCGATCCCGGTGGTGATCGTGCGAGGAGCAGCATCACTCAACGGCCGTCTGCCGTGGGCGTTCGCCCGTGCGCTTGTTCCGGTCAACGGTTCGAAGTCGGCCAAACCGGCGCTGGAGCTGGCCACCCAGCTGAGTTCTCATCTGGGCACGCAGCTGCTCCAGCTCCACGTCTCGCCCACACCGGCGACTCGCATGGAATCTCTGATCGGCGAGCGCGGTCCCGACCGGGCCCGCCACCGCGCCATCCTCGACGAGGCCGCCTCGGTCGCCGACGCAAGCGGCGCTCGGGCATCGTCGATCCTGGCCCACGATCCGAGTCCGGCTGCCGGCATCTTGTCGACGGCAACCGAACTCGGCGCCGATCTGATCGTGATGTCGGGGAGCAGCCGCGACAACGCCGGTGTTCCCGCGGTGAGTGCCACGATCCAGCGGGTGCTCGACGGGTCCGACACCACACTCGTCGTCGTCCTCGTCCCCGAATACGACGGATCCGGTGCCAGCAGCGAAGCTCACTGACCGACCGGAGAGGCCTCCTCAGTAGCCACGTACCCCGTGGTAGGGGCTGCCGTTGGCCTTCCAGTCGGCGTACAACGCCATGAAATTTTCTCCGAACGGGTCCTGTCCTCGGAGCGGCATCATCGCCCGCCGGATGGTCCAGTCCTCAGGGGCAAGTTCTGCGGCCCGGTCGAAGTTCCGGTCGCAGCCCGCTTGATCGCCCCGATCGCGCAACGCAAGTGCGAGACGGAAGTGGAGACGGGCGGCTTCTTCCTCGCTGGAGAGATCACCCACCACACCGATCGCCTCAGCCGTCGACATCCCTGCGTCGCCCTCGCGGACCCAGCGACGGATCCGATCGTGCTGCTTGCCGGATTCGACACCGGTGAACTCGCTGAACAGGTCGCTGCCGTAGGCGCTCCAGTTCGGCATGGCGATCGTGTCGTCCTCGTTGATCAACACGACGGTCGGGACGTTCGAGATCGCGTAGAGCTCGGTGACGACATGGTCGGCGTCGACCACCACCGGGTAGGTGATGCCCTCGGCCAACTCGCGGAGCTTCTCGATGTTCTCGTCGATGGCGACGGCGATGATCTCGAAGTCCGTGTACCCCTCGGCATGGATTTCCTGTTGCAGTGTCTGCCACCCGGGCAGCTCGTAGCCGCAGCCTCACCAACTGGAGAAGGCGATCAGCAGCCGTTTCTTGCTGCGGTGGTCGCTCAGCGAGGTGACCCCGCCGCCCACAAGGTTGGGCAGGGTGAAGTCGGGGGCGACAAGCTCGTCAAGTGCCCGGCGGCGAGCCGCCCGGGGCGCGCCGATCGCTGCGAGACCCGCCTCGGTATCGATGGCGACGGGGCGGTCGAGCAGATCGCCGAGGACGGCCAGGTTGAGGCCGGCGTCGGAGACGAGGGCGCCACGGTCGGGGATGAGCACACACGTGTCGTCCTGACAGAGCCCCTCTGGCTTGAGCGTCCAGCCGAGTTCGGTGAGTTGTGCCTCGCTGATCGTGCCGAATGAATCGAGCAGTGCAGTGTCGTTGGCCATGCGGGGACCGTAGTCGGCCCGCCCGCTGTGGCGCCGGTTCGCTCAGACCGACTCCGACGGTGGTGTGGCGAAGATCCAGAAGACGGTGCCGCAGGCCGCCGCAACACCGAGGATCGTGAAGCCGAGGCGATAGTCGCCGGTGGCATCAGCGAGCGAGCCGGCGATCAGCGGACCGGCGATCGCTCCCATCGTCACGATGATGTTCGACCAACCCATGATCGAGGCGAACGATGTCGACCCGAAGTAGTCGGCTCGGATCGCCTGCATCTGCGGGCCCCGCACACCCCATGCGAGTCCGTGGAGGACGATGAAGATCACGACCGCGAATCCTGCGTCGATCCAGACCAGGCTGAGCAACGCAGCGCCATGCATCTGCATCGCGACGCCCGAGATCAGCCGTTTGTTGACCCGGTCGCCGAGGTAGCCGCCGGCCACCGTGCCGAGAATCTGCACGAGCGGCACGATGCCCGCCACGANCGCCGCCGAACCGGCCGAGTAGCCGCGGTCTTCGGTGAGATAAAGCGCAAGGTGGGCCATCGACGACACGACGACGAGCAGGGCAAACGCGTGTCCGAACGAGATCATCCAGAAGCCCCGTGTGCGCAACGCCTGCTGGGCGGTGAGGTGGCGCCCGGTGCTCCCCTCGGCGTCGGGGGTGGCGTCGGCTTCAGCCGCGGTGAGGCCGTCCATTGGCTCACCCGTGTCTTCCGGGCGGCGACCAGTGATCCCGGCCGCCCACCATGCGGCGCTCGAGAGCACCCCGCCGACGACCAGGACCGTCGCTCGCCAACCGACCGTCTGGAATCCCCAGACCATGATCGGTGCGGCGAACCCGCCGAGCGCGAACCCCATCGTCTGAATCGACAGTGCTCGGGCTCGCCGTTTCTCGAACCAGGCGACGGTTGCCGCCGAGATGGTGAGGAAGCCGACCAGGCTCATGCCGATCGCCAGCAGCAGCATCGCGAGAAGGAACTGGGCGCGGCTNTCGATCANGGCGACGGCGACGAAGCCGGCAGCGCTCGCGATCGCGCCGGCGCGCATCACCGGCCCGACCCCTCGCCGCTGGATCTCTCGCCCCTGCACCGGCCCGATGAGGGCGGTCTCAGCGCGCGTCGCCCCGAAGACGACAGAGAGGAAGGTCTTCGACCAGCCGAACTGATCTCGGAGTTCCACGGCAAGATTTCCGAATCCCTGGACCCACACCATCGACTGGAGCGACCACACGACGGAGTTGGCGCCAACCACCTTCCATCCTGTGTACCGACGCCGAGTCGTGGCGTCGGTGGTGGGTTCCGCCATCAGGCGATCGTGCCCTCGTGGTCGTCGAAACACCAAAAGCGTCGTCCTCGTTGCTCGAGGTCTCCTGCCCGCAATGCGGCGACCGCCGCACGAGATCCGCGGGCAGCTCCGGGATCAGTTGGTCGGGAAGCCGAGGTCGACCGACGAACTGGCCGGGTCAGGCCAGCGAGTCGTGATCGCCTGGGGTTTGGTGTAGAAGCGCACACCTTCAGGGCCGTACATCGCCGTGTCGCTGAAGATGGAATCCTTCCATCCACCGAACGAGTGGTAGGCCACCGGTACCGGGATCGGAACGTTCACGCCGACCATGCCGACCGGGGCCTCCTCGGTGAACTGGCGAGCGGCCCCGCCGTCGCGGGTGAAGAGCGCTGTGCCGTTGCCGTACGGATTGTCCTCGAGCAGCTTGATTGCGTCGTCGAAGGTCGGCACCCGCACCACGCCGAGAAGTGGTCCGAAGACTTCGTCCTGGTAAACGGTCATGTCAGGCGTGACGCCGTCGAGGAGCGTGCACCCCAGGAAGTAGCCGTCGCCGTCGAACCCGGTGTCACGGCCGTCGAGCACCACCGTGGCGCCGGCATCAGCGCCCGCCGCGATGTAGGACTCGACCCGATCGCGAGCCTCTCGGGTGACGAGTGGGCCCATCTCCGAGGTGGGATCCATGCCGTCGCCGATCGTGAGGGCACGGGTGCGTTCGGCGATCGCGTCGACCAGTGGGTCGGCGGCGTCGCCGACTGCGACGACGACCGAGATGGCCATACAGCGCTCACCGGCCGAACCGAAGGCCGCCGACACGGCCGCATCGGCTGCGAGGCCGATGTCGGCATCGGGCAGCACCAGCATGTGGTTCTTGGCGCCACCGAGGGCCTGCACCCGCTTGCCGTGCTCGCTGGCGGTGCGGTGGATGTACTGGGCGATCGGGGTGGAGCCGACGAAGCTCACCGCCTTGATGTCGGGATGGCGGAGGATGGCGTCAACGGCGGTCTTGTCGCCGTTGACGAGGTTGAACACACCATCGGGGAAGCCGGCCTCGTGGATCAGTTCGGCGAGGAACATGGCGGAGGTCGGATCCTTCTCGCTGGGCTTCAGGATGAAGGCGTTGCCGCAGCCGAGGGCGTTGGGGATCATCCAGAGCGGCACCATTGCCGGGAAGTTGAACGGGGTGATGCCGGCAACGACGCCGAGCGGCCGCCGGATCGTCGTGACGTCGACGCCGGTCGAGACCTGATTCGAATGGCTGCCCTTGAGCATCTCGCCGATGTTGCAGGCGAACTCGATGTTCTCGAGGCCACGCGCGACCTCACCCATCGCGTCGCTATGGACCTTGCCGTGCTCGGCGGTGATCTTCGCCGCGAGCTCGCTGGCGTTCTGCTTCACCAGGTTTCGCAGGTTGAACATCGCCTCGGTGCGCTTGGCGACACTCGAGGAGCGCCACTCCTGGAATGCCGCGTTCGCAACAGCGACTGCCGCATCGAGCTCCTCGACCGAGGCGAGGGCGACGGCGCCGGTCTGCTGACCGGTGGCGGGGTTGTAGACCGGGCTGGTGTTGCCGGATGTGCCGGCGACCGTGCGGCCTCCGACGAAGTGTCCGATTTCGGTGAAGTCACGCATGGTCGTGGTGTCTCTCGTCGGGGGATTCAGCGGTTGGCGTTGATGTCGTCGATGGCGGCGAGCATGGCGGCGATGGCTTCGTCCATCTCGGCTTCGGTGACGTTGAGCATCGGGGCGATGCGGATGACGTTGCCGTACAGACCGCCCTTGCCGACGAGCAGGCCGTGGGCCCGGCAGCGCTCAAGGAACTCGGCGGTGGTGGCCGCATCGGGCTCATTCGAACCGTCGTGGACGAACTCGAGCGCCTGCATGAGGCCCTTGCCGCGCAGCTCGGCGATCCAGTCGTTCGCCCCGACTGCGGGGGCGAGCCCGGCGGTGAGTTGGTTGCCACGAGCGAGGGCGTTGGCCTGCATGTTCTCGTCCTCGAGAGCCTGGAGCGTGGCGTTGCTGGCCGCCGCAGAAAGCGGATTGCCACCGAACGTCGAGAACGACGTGACCTGGATCGTGTCCATGATCTCGGCGCGGGCGACGACACCGGCGAGCGCGGCGCCGTTGCCGACCCCCTTGGCGAAGGTGAGCATGTCGGGAACGATGTCGTGGGCCTCGTACCCCCAGAAGTGTTCGCCGGTGCGCCCCCAGCCGGTCTGGACCTCGTCGGAGATCAGGAGGATGCCGCGGGCGTCGAGTTCTTTCTGGAAGGCACCGAAGAACCCATCGGGTGGGGTGGCGAACCCGCCGACCCCCTGGATCGGCTCGGCGATCAGACAGGCGACGTCGCCGGCCGACACCATGTCGAGCATCTGGGCGAGATCGTCGACACACGCCTCGGTGAAGGCGGCGTCGTCGAGATCGCGGAACGGGCTGCGAAGGCGGTAGCCGCCCTGCACAAAACTCACATTGAGCCCCGAGATCGAGGTCGACGACCACGAACTGTGCGACGTAATGGCCTGGGTGGTGAACGAACGCCCGTGATAGCTGTTCCGCATCGCCAGCACCTGATTGCTCTTGCGGTAGCTGGTGGCGAGCAGAAGCGCGGTGTCGTTGGCCTCCGAGCCCGAGGCGGTGAAGAAGACCCGGGCGTCGGGGATGCCCGACAGGCGACAGATGCGTTCGGCGAGCTCGATCATCGGCTCGTTGAGATACAGCGTTGAGGTATGCATCACCTTCGCCGCCTGCTCCTGGACGGCNGCGGTGACCNTCGGGTGGTTGTGCCCGATCATCGTGGTGAGCACGCCGCCGAAGAAGTCGAGATACCGGTCGCCCTCGGCCGTGAAGACGGCACTGCCGTCGCCGTGGTCAATCGAGATCGGCTCGGCGAACATCGGCTTCACGAACGACGGCAGCGAAGCGCGATAACGCTCGAGCAGCGCGGCATCGACCGACAGGTCGTCGACAGCGGTGGTTTCCATCTCCTGATTCTGGACCGCCCTTTGATTGCATACAAGGCCTTATTTGTTCTATACAAAGATTCGTGACCGACATCGCCGGGCCGAGCAGTGCCGAGCTCGCCGCCATCATCGAAGGCAGAACCGCCGAGGAGATCGCAGCATCGATCGCCCGGCATGTTCACCAGGCCCCGATCTCGGCCGACACTCCGCTCCCGACCGTGCGAGGCCTTGCCACCGAACTCGGCGTGAGCGCCAGCACCGTCAGCGACGCCTGGCGGATCCTCCGTGCTCGCGGCGTGATCGACACCGACCGCCGTCGTGGCACCACCGTGCGTCTCGACCGCANCGCTGCCGGCGGACGCGCCTGGCACGTGCCGGTCGAGCCGGGGGCNCTCGCTGTCGATCTCTCGACCGGCACACCCGACCCGGCCCTGCTGCCCGACCTCGGCGGCGCACTGCTCCAAGCCACCGACGATCACCAGGTCACCAGCTATCTCGACCGGCCCGTCCTGCCCGCGCTCGAGGTCGAACTCCGCCGCCGATGGCCGTTCGATCCCGGCCGAATCACCTTGCTCGACGGAGCGCAGGATGCGCTCGACCGGCTGATCGATGCCACCGTCAACTTCGGCGATCGAGTGATCGTCGAGACTCCGACCTTTCCTCCTGTTCTCGACATGCTCGAACTCGCCGGCGCCGATGTGATCGGCGTCCCGGTCGATGCCGAAGGCCCGGTTGTCGACGCCGTCGAGGCCGCGCTCGGCCGAGGCCCGACCGTCGCCATCGTGCAGCCGCGGGCCCACAACCCGAGCGGTGTCGCCCTCAGCGAGACCAGGGCGGCCCAGCTGGCTGCACGATTCGCCGAACACGATGTGCTCGTCATCGAAGACGACCACTCCGGCATGGTCGCAGGTGCGCCGCTTCACAGTCTCGGTGCCCATCGCCCCGACCGAACCGTGCACGTGCACAGTTTCTCGAAATCGCACGGGCCCGATCTTCGGCTCGCCGCCGTGGGCGGGCCGTCCGAGATCATCGACGCCGTCGTCCGGCGTCGCCAGCTCGGCCCGTCCTGGACCTCGCGGCTGCTCCAGCGAGTCCTGCTCGGCCTCCTCACCGACCCGGTCGCCGACGCTGCCGTCCGCGATGCCGAGCAGACCTATCTCGACCGTCGCCGGGCCCTCGTCGACGCGCTCGACCGGGCCGGGGTCACGGTCGATACCAACGGTTCTGGTCTCAACCTCTGGATCCCGGTCGACGACGAGCGCGACGCNGTCGTGGCGCTTGCGGCCAGCGGCATCGGCGCCGCGCCAGGCGGACCGTTCCAGGTCGGCGACGGCGGCGACCACATCCGTCTGACGATCAGCCGCGTGACCGATCCTGACGGCCTTGCCGAGGCCGTCGCCCGAGCCGCTCAGCGGGGCGGCGGCACAGCCGGACGCTGAATACGACGCCCTGGCGGGCCCCGATCGACAAGGTGGAACTACCAGTCGGCGGCGAGGTACTGGGTCTCGCAGAATTCGTAGATGCCCTCATGCGCGCCCTCGCGGCCGAGACCGGACTGCTTCATACCGCCGAACGGTGCTGCCGGATCCGACATAACCCCTCGGTTGATGCCGACCATGCCGGCCTGGATGCGCTCACCCACCCCGAGGGCACGACCGACATCGCGGGAGAACACGTACGCCGCGAGGCCCATCTCGGTGGCGTTGGCCCAATCGATCATCTGATCGGTGTCGGTGAAGGGAATGACCGGAGCGACAGGGCCGAAGATCTCCTCCTGCGTGATCGGTGAACCCATGGTCACGTCGCCGAGCACTGTCGGTGCGTAGAAGAAACCCGGGCCCTCGATCGGAGCGCCGCCGGTGGCGGCAGTTGCGCCGTCGGCCAGGGCGCTCTTGACGAGCGAGTCGATCGACACGATCGCCTCCTCGTTGATCATCGGCCCACAGGTGACGCCCTCATCCATCCCGTTGCCGACCTTCACCGCACCCATCGCCTGGGCCATGCGTTCCGTGAACTCATCAGCGACGTCGGCGTGCACGAACATGCGGTTCGCCGCAGTGCAGACCTCNGCTGAGTGGCGCATCTTGGCGATCATGGCGCCCTCGACGGCCAGGTCGAGATCGGCGTCCTCGAACACGACCAGCGGAGCATTGCCGCCGAGTTCCATCCCGACCTTGAGGACGCGATCGGCGCAGCGCTTGAGCAGGATCTTGCCGNCAGCAGTCGAGCCGGTGAACGACACCATGCGGGTGGCGCGATGCTCGGTGGCGGCATCGAACCACTCGCCAGGGGTGCTTGTGGGGACGACGTTGACGAGACCGGCCGGGACGCCTGCCTCTTCGAGGANCTGGGCGACACGAAGCGCCGTGAGCGGTGTTTCGGCCGGCGGCTTGATGACGCACGCATTGCCGGCGGCGAGCGCCGGAGCGACCTTGCGCGTGATCATCGCCGCCGGAAAGTTCCATGGGGTGACCATCACGACGACCCCGACCGGCGGGTGGTGAACGATGATCTTGCTGCTGCCACCGGGGGCGGTCTTGATCATGCCGTCGATGCGGACGGCCTCTTCNCTGTTCCAGCGGAAGAACTCGGCGGCATAGGCAATCTCGCCCTTCGCGTCGGCCAGTGGCTTGCCGTGTTCGAGCGTGATCAGGGTGGCGAGCTCGTCGGTGTGCTCGATCAGTGTCGACCAGCAGGACCGCAGAATCTCGGCTCGAACACGGCGGCGGCGTGGCCGCCCACGAACGCTGTGCCTGGTCGGCGGCCTCGACGGCAGCGGTGGCATCGGCCGGCCCGCCCCCGGCGACGACGGCGATCTGTTCGCCGGTTGCCGGGTTGTGCACGGCGATCTGTTCGGTCCCATCGGACCAGGTTCCACCGATCAACATCTGGGTCTGCATCGCGTCACGTTGCCATGTCACGTCCGGGCTGCCAACCACCGTCGGTCGGGCGGTCGAACCACGGCAGCATCCATTGCACCGCCGGACCGATCGCCAAAACCGCCCACACGCTCCCCCAGCCGACTGCGCCGCCCAGCACGAAGCCGACGACAAAGGCGGTCAGTTCGATGAGGAAGCGAGCCAGCCGAATCGACACCCCTCGCTCGTTGACTCCGGTCATCAAGCCATCGCGTGGCCCAGGACCCCAGTGGACACCGAGGTAGANGCTGCTGCCCAGGGCGATGACGAATGGTGAAGCGAGCGTCAGCCCCACCCGGACGAAGATGGAGTCCGGCTCGTCGAGTAGCCAGAGCGTGGTGTCGGTGGCCGGGCCGATGATTGCGATGTTGAGCAACGTCCCCAACCCGATCCGAACCCGCATGGCGAGCGCGACGACAAGGACGACAAGCCCGGTGAGCACCGTCGCTCCACCGATGGACAATGTCGTCTGCTACGAAAGACCATCGTGAAAGACGGTCCATGCCCCTTGGCCGTTTGCGCCGCGCACGATGAAGGCGAGGCCCACGCCGAACAGCCAGAGCCCGACGACGATTTGGATCGTTGTCCGCGGCGTCGGCCGCGGATGATCGACGAACATCGGCGCAGGCTAACGGGAGCGCCTGCGCTCGGATTCAGGCGTTTCGCTCGACGTCGCCGCCGAACCCCTCGGTGCCCGACGCCCCGGCAGCAGAGCCGAGGCGCTCCATCGACACCGTGTTCAGCGACGGGGTCGGCGTGAACGCCACCGGCAGCTTCTTCACGCCGCCGATGAAGTTCGAGCGCAGGTAGGCGACATCGCCGGCCAGGTGGATGTCGGGGAGGCGCTTGGCGATCTCGCGGAACATCAGCTTGATCTCCATGCGGGCCAGGTTGGCGCCGAGGCAGAAGTGCGGGCCACCGCCGCCGAACCCGACATGGTCGTTGGGGGTGCGTTCGATGTCGAAATTCCACGGATCATCGAACGCTCGGGGATCGCGGTTGGCGGCGATGTGCCACAGCACGACCTTGTCGCCGGCCTTCATCTGCACACCGTTGAGCTCGTAGTCCTGGGTGCACTGGCGGCGGAAGTGCAGAACCGGTGTCGCCCACCGGACGACCTCGTCGACCATGGTCTCCTCATACCGGGCGGGGTCGCTCTTGTACTTCTCCCACTGGTCGGGGAAGTCGAAGAATCCCATCATCCCGCGGGTGATCGAGTTGCGGGTGGTCTCGTTGCCCGCCACCGACAAGAGGAGGAAGAACATGTCGAACTCGTCTTCGCTGAGCTTTTCGCCGTCGACGTCGGCGGAGAGCAGCGTGGTGATGATGTCGTCGGCGGGCTGGTCGCGACGTTCCATCTGCAGGCCACGGCTGTAGGCGAAGAGTTCGGCCGCGGCGCCGGTGGCTTCGTCGGCGTCAGCCGCAAAGTCGGGATCGTTGCCACCGATCATGCGGTTGGTCCAGTCGAAGATCTTGCTGCGGTCCTCGATCGGGATGCCGACCATCTCGGCGATCGCCTGCAACGGCAACTCCGACGAGAGATCCTCGACGAACTCGGCGTGGCCCTGTTCGCACACCTTGTCGATGATCGAGTCGGTGCGGTTCTGGAGGTAGTCCTCGAGCAGGCGGATCATCCGCGGGGTGAATCCTCGCGACACGATGCGCCGGAAGCGAGTGTGCTTCGGAGCGTCGAGTTCGATCATCAGGCCTTGGTTCATGGCCTGGGTCATAGGGTTGTCGAAGTCCGGCTCGTGCATCTGGGTGCCGCGGGCGTTCGACGAGAAGAGATCGGCCTGACGGTTGACCTCTTTCAGGTGGGCCTGACGGGTGATGGCCCAGTAGCCCGGCCCCTCATCGCCCTCGTCGACCCAGTGCACGCCTGGGTCGGTCTCGCGCAGTTGGGCGAGCAGCTCGTGGTGTTCCTGACGCTGGAATGCGTCGTGATCCCACAGGTCGACGTCGATGGTCATGAGGGCCTCCGAGGCGATGGCTTCCTGGGAAGGGAGGCTAGACGAGGGACCCGCCCACGTCAGATCGCTACGAGCCGAGGCGGTCGAGCAGCTGATCGACCGCCACCGACGGGGTGAGCGAGCCGTCGCTCACTGCGGCCTCGGTGTCGGCCCGAGCTGCGGCGAACATCGGGTCGGCATCGAAGTGTGCCAGGAGCCGTTCCTGCAGCATNGTGCGCATCCAGGTGAGCTTCTGCTCACGGCGGCGCTCGTCGCGCTCGCCCGTCTCGGTCATCAACGCCCGGTGNCGTTCGATCTCGGACCAGAGNTCNGCNAGCCCGGTGCGTTCGATCGCCGAACAGGTGAGCACGGGAGGTTCCCACGACGCGCCGGGCGGCTGCACGAGGTGGAGCGCCCGCCGGTAGTCGACCGCGGCCTGCTTGGCCTTGTCGACGTTGGCGCCGTCGGCCTTGTTGACCGCCAGCAGATCGGCGAGTTCGAGCACACCCTTCTTGATGCCCTGCAACTCGTCGCCTGCCCCGGNTGNNACNNCAAGACGACGAAGATGTCGACCATGCCGTGCACGACCGTCTCGCTCTGACCGACCCCGACCGTCTCGACGAGCACGACGTCGTGACCGGCGGCTTCGAGCACGATCATCGCCTCGCGGGTGGCGCGGGTGACGCCACCCAACGTTCCGGCCGACGGCGAGGGGCGGATGAACGCGTCGGGGTCGACCGACAGCTGGGCCATGCGGGTCTTGTCACCGAGGATCGAGCCACCGGTTCGAGAACTTGATGGGTCGACGGCGAGAACGGCCACCCTGTGGCCGGCGCCGGTCAACTGCAGCCCAAGCGCCTCGATGAAGGTCGACTTGCCNACGCCGGGAACCCCGGTGACGCCGACGCGATGGGCATCACCGCTNTGGGGCAGCAGCTCGTCGAGCAGCGCAGCGGCGTCGACGCGGTGCTCGGGCAGGACCGACTCGACAAGGGTGATCGCCCGACCGATTGCGGTCCGGTCACCGGCGAGTACACCGGCGGCGAGATCGGAAGGCACAGTGCCACCGGAATCCATGGGACGACGCTACCTATGATGCGGCCCATGATCCGTCATCACGTCATCACCACGCTCAACGACGACGCCAAGCACATGGGTCCGGTGATCCGGGATGCCCTCCTCGAGTGGGTGGCCGGCGTACCCGAGTGCCTCAGCTTCGAGATCGGCCTCGACCTCGAACTCGCCGACAACACCGGCGACATCGCAATCGTGGCCCAGTTCGATTCGGTCGAGGATTACCGGGTCTACGCCACCGACGAGCGCCACCTGGAGATCATCTCCACGATGATCGCCCCCAACGCCACCTCGATCGCCCGCAGCCAGATCGAACTCTGACGACACGCGACTCCCGGCCACCGACGAAGGGCCCGCCGGCCCGGGGCCGTCAGCCGAGCAGATCGAGGAGTTCGAGCGCGGCGTCGGGGATCACCGTGCCGGGTGGGTAGACGGCGACCGCCCCCATGTCGAGCAACTCGGGCACGTCGTCGGGCGGGATCACGCCGCCGACGGTGATCTTGATGTCGGGCCGGCCGAGTTCGGCCAGCGCATCGCGCAACGCAGGCACGAGGGTGAGGTGCCCGGCGGCAAGCGACGACGCACCGACGACGTGGACATCGGCTTCGACGGCTTGGCGGGCGACCTCTTCCGGCGTTTGGAAAAGCGGCCCGATGTCGACATCGAACCCGAGATCGGCGAACGCGGTGGCGATCACCTTCTGGCCACGGTCGTGACCGTCCTGACCCATCTTGGCGATCAGGATGCGCGGACGGCGGCCGTTCGCCGCGGCGAACTCGTCGACCTTCGCTCGGACAGCGACGACGGAATCAGCTTCGGCACCCACTTCGGCTCGGTACACCCCTTCGATCGTGCGGATGGTTGCGACGTGACGACCGTAGACGTTCTCGAGGGCGTCGCTGATCTCCCCCACCGTCGCCTTGGCGCGGGCGGCATCGATCGCAAGGGCGAGCAGGTTGCCCTCACCACGGTCGGCGGCGTTGGTGAGTGCGTGAAGGGCGGCGTCGACGTCGGCCTGATCGCGCTCGGCCCGCAGCTGGTCGAGCTTCGCCAACTGGGCGGCGCGGACCTCGGCGTTCTCGATCTTGAGGACCTCGATGTCGTCTTCCTCGTCGGGCGCGAGGCGGTACTGGTTGACACCGATGACCGCCTGCTGACCCGAATCAATGCGGGCTTGGGTGCGGGCGGCGGCCTCCTCGATACGCAGCTTCGGGATGCCGGCCTCGATCGCAGCGGCCATACCGCCCATCTCCTCGACCTCGGTGATGTGCGCCATTGCCTTGTGGGCCAGTTCATTGGTGAGCCACTCAACATGGTGGCTGCCTCCCCACGGGTCGACAGTGCGGGTCGTGCCGCTCTCCTGCTGCAGGAAGAGCTGGGTGTTGCGGGCGATACGCGCCGAGAAGTCGGTGGGCAGCGCGAGCGCTTCGTCGAGGGCGTTGGTGTGCAGTGACTGGGTATGTCCCTGGGTGGCTGCCATCGCTTCGACACAGGTGCGGGTGACGTTGTTGAACACGTCCTGGGCGGTGAGCGACCATCCGCTCGTCTGGCTGTGGGTCCGCAACGACGACGACTTGGGGTTCTTCGGGTCGAATTGGGCCATCAGATGCGACCACAGCAGACGGGCAGCCCGGAGCTTGGCGACCTCCATGAAGAAGTTCATCCCGATCGCCCAGAAGAAGCTGAGACGCGGCGCAAACGCATCGACGTCGAGACCGGCTGCGACACCGGCCCGCACGTACTCCACGCCGTCGGCCAGCGTGTAGGCCAGTTCGAGATCCGCCGTCGCTCCCGCCTCCTGCATGTGGTAGCCGGAGATCGAGATCGAATTGAAGCGCGGCATCTCCTGGCTGGTGAACGCGAAGATGTCGGAGATGATCCGCATGCTCGGAGTCGGCGGATAAATGTAGGTGTTGCGGACCATGAACTCCTTGAGGATGTCGTTCTGGATGGTCCCGGCGAGCTGATTCGGAGCGACGCCCTGTTCCTCGGCCGCCACCACATAGAGGGCGAGGATCGGGAGCACCGCACCGTTCATGGTCATCGACACGCTCATCTTGTCGAGCGGGATGCCGTCGAAGAGTTGCCGCATGTCGAGGATCGAGTCGATCGCCACACCAGCCATGCCGACGTCGCCGGTCACCCGCGGATTGTCGGAGTCATAGCCGCGGTGGGTGGCGAGATCGAAGGCGACCGACAGACCCTTCTGGCCAGCCGCAAGGTTGCGCCGGTAGAAGGCGTTGGACTCCTCGGCGGTGGAGAACCCGGCGTACTGACGGATCGTCCACGGCTGATTGACGTACATCGTCGGGTACGGACCACGGACGAAGGGCGCCAGCCCGGGGAAGGTCCCGGGGAAGGCAAGGTCGGTGTTGGTGTCGGCGTCGAGTGAGGCGGGAACGTTGATGCCCTCTGGCGTCCGCCAGGCGTCGAGGTCGGCGCTGGACGGCGCCGCCGTGCCGGCAGGGCGGGGCACGGACGCGAAATTCGGAATCGAACTCATGACGCACTCCCCTCGGTGGCGCTGCGGAGCAAGGCCGCACACCCGATCACGTACAGCAGACCCCCGACGAAGGTCCACCAGTCACCGTTCACGATCCCAGCGGCGGCGAAGACCAACGAGCCGAGCACGAAGAACGACCATCCGAGCTTCTCGGCATTTCCCATCAGCGCACCCCCAGACGTTCATGCAGGTCGGTGAGCGCCGCCAGCACGTCGACTCCGACATGNANGAAGGCGTCGACGCCCGCCGCCGCCAGCTCGTCACGACGTTCGCCCGGGTGACCGGCGAGAGCCACGAAATCCGCACCGGCAGCTTTCAGCGCTGTGGCCGCCGGTGCGGCCAGTTCGGCGTAGACCGGATCCGACGAGCAGAGCACGACAACCGATGCGCCCACCTGCTCAAAAGCGGCGACGGCGTCAGCTGCGGATGCTGCCCCATCGGNATCGCCACCGATCGCGTCGAGACCGCCGACGGCCAAGAAATTCGTGATCCAGGTCGAACGGGCGGTGTGATCGGCAAGTGAACCAAGAGCAGCGAGGTGAACGGCCGGTGACCCACCGGTGCCGCGGGCCCGATCGGCGGCGTCGCGCAACGTCTCGAACGGCGCAGCGGGACGGCGGACCGGGAACCCGCCGACCAGCTCGGGGATCACCGCGCCAGGTGCGTCGTCGGGGAACTCCGACACGCCGGTGACCGATTCCTTGCGGGTCGCGAGACGTTCGAGACGAGCCGACCACGCTGCATCGATCGCCGTCTCCACCGCACCGGACTCGAGGGCGACGACCATGCCACCGTCGGCCTCGACCTGCTGGAAGGTCGACCAGGCGGCTTCGCAGAGGCGGTCCGTGAGCGACTCGACGAAACCGGAGCCGGCGGCCGGGTCGACGAGACGGTTGACACCGGACTCCTCGATCAGCAGGTGGTGGATATTGCGGGCGTTCCGGCGAGCGAGCGTGGAGTCGGAGCCGTCGAACGGCAGGACGGTCACCGAGTCGGCGCCGCCCACACCAGCGCCGAACGCCGCCGACGTCGAGCGGAGCATGTTCACCGCCGCATCGCGGCGCGAGAACATCGCCGGCGACGTGACGGCATGGAACCGCGACGGGCGGGTGTCGACGCCACAGGTGGCGAGTACCGAACCCCACAGGGATCGGGCCGCTCGCAGCCGGGCGATCGTGAGGAACTGATCGGCATCCGCAGCAACCCGGAAGCCGATGGTGGCAGCGGCCCGCTCGACCGGAAGGCCGGCAGCTTCGAGCGATCGAAGCATCGTCACGCCGGTGGCGAGCATCCAGGCGATCTCCTGCACTTCGTCGGCGCCGGCATCGACGTACCGGGTCGTGTCGATCGTGCATGCAACGACGTTCGGGTGCGTTTCGGCGATCGACGCGGCGAATTCGGCGACCTGGTCGACCGCACCAACGCGATGGCTTCGGGCGTAGGCCCCGATCGGGTCGAGGCCGAGCCAGCAGCGGCTCGTGAGGGCATNGTCGCGTTCGTCGAGGAGATCCACGAGGGCTCGGGCCGAGCCCAGGTCGGTGTGCGGCGCAAGCACGACGGGCGCGATATCGAGCAGCACGCCCTCCAAGGCGTCACGGAGTTCATCGAGGCCCCAGGGCGTAGCTGGCGTGCCGAGTTCGATCGAGGTGACGCCGTGTTCGAGATCGTCGAGCACCGCCGCCTGGCACGCCGAGGGCGAGGTCGCCTCGTGCCGCTGCCGGATATCCCACCCGTAGGCGACGCGATGAGGATCGACGGGCAGAATCGGTTCGGTGGAGGCCGGGACGTACAGCGGCTGAATGTCGAGGCCACCGGCGGTCTGATTCACCAGCACCTTCTCGAAGGGGCGCCCCTTGAGCACGCCGTCGACGGCGTCGCGCCAGTCGTCCTCGGTGGCAGGGATCCGGTCGAGCCGGAACCGGTCGTCGTTCGTCATCGCCGGTCAGCCTACGCCGACGACGTTTTGGTCCCGAAGTCGACGATCCGATTACGGTCCCGCCATGGCTCCACCATCCGGAATCGGCGTGATCGACACCATGATCGGGTTTCCCGACAAGGACTTCGCCGTCTACGACTTCATCAGGAACCAGCTCAAGGACGGCGAGTCGACCGACTTCGAGTTCCCCGTCGAGTACATGTTCAAGAATGTGCCGAAGGAGCTCTACGGCAGCGACGCCGACCCGATCGAGGTCACCCTCGGCGAGATGGACCGCTTCGGTATCGAGTACGGCCTGATCGGGTGTGAGGGCGAGCAGAGCCAACGCGCCCTCACCGAACATCCCGACCGTTTCATCCCGCAGGCCAATGTCGACCCCAACGACGTGATGGGCGAGGTCCGCAAGATCCGCCGACTCAAGGACGAGTGGGACATCAAGGCCGTCGGCACCTTCCCGGTGGGNTGCACGCCCCAGGTCCCGATCGACAGCCCGCTGTACTACCCGATCTACTCGACGTGCTGTGAGCTCGACATCCCGATCTTCGTGTGCGCTGGCGTGCCCGGCCCCCGCCTGCCGATGAGCCCACAGCTCGTCGAGCGCATCGACCAGGTGATGTACGACTTCCCCGAGCTCACCTTCGTGACCCGCCACGGGTGTGAGCCGTGGGACGATCTGATCGTCAAGCTCATGCTCAAGTGGCCGGGGCTCCACTACTCGACCTCGGCCTTTGCCCCGAAGTACTACCCCCAGTCGATCATTGACTACGCCAACACTCGCGGCGCCGACAAGATCATCTACGCCGGTTACTTCCCGATGGGCCTGTCGCTCGAGCGGATCATGGGCGACATGCAACACGTCGGGTTCAACGACGATGTCTGGCCGAAGTTCCTGCGCGACAACGCGGCCCGGATCCTGAAGATCGACTGACGCCACGCAGCCTGACGATCACCCCGGACCGAGGCTGCAAAAGGCTCANATCGAGCGACCGGCGTCGGACCAGTACTCGTCCTTCAGCAGNCGCTTGTAGAGCTTGCCGGTGGGGTGACGAGGCAGTTCTTCTCGGAAGTCGACCGATCGCGGACACTTCACGTCGGCGAGTTGTTCCTTGCAGTAGGCGATCAACTCCCGGGAGAGCGACGATGCCGCGTCGTCGTCGGTCGGCATCTCGACCGGCTGCACGACTGCCTTCACCTCTTCGCCGAAGTCCTCGTTGGGCACACCGATGACGGCGACGTCGGCGACCTTCGGGTGCATGGTGAGGACGTTCTCCGCTTCCTGCGGGTACACGTTCACGCCGCCCGTGATGATCATGTACGCCTTGCGGTCGGTGAGGTAGAGGAAGCCGTCCTCGTCGACCTTGCCGACGTCGCCGAGGGTCGACCAGCCGTTGGCGAGGCGTGAGCCCTGCGTCTTCTCCGGATCGCCGTGGTATTCGAATTGGGTGTCGGACTCGAAGTAGATCGTGCCCTCTTCACCGATGGGCACCTCTTCACCGTCCTCCCCGACGATGTGGATCACGCCGAGCACGGCGGAGCCGACGGTGCCGGGATGGGCGAGCCACTGTTCGCTGTTGCAGTACACGAAGCCGTTGCCTTCGGTACCGGCGTAGTACTCGTGGATGACCGGCCCCCACCAGTCGATCATCTTGCGCTTGACCTCGACCGGGCACGGCGCAGCTGCGTGGACACAGACGTTGAGCGAGGAGGTGTCGTGCTTGTTGCGGGTTTCCTCGTCGAGCTTGAGCATCCGAACGAACATCGTGGGAACGACCTGGGAGATCGTGATGCGGTGTTCTTCGATCAGGCGGAGGTAGTCGACCGGGTCGAACCGCTCCATCACGATGACGGTGCCGCCGGTGACGTGCGTGCCCATGGTGAATCGCAGCGGGGCAGCGTGGTAGAGCGGCGCCGGCGAGAGATAGCGCGACTCCTCGTTGGCTCCGAAGAGGAGGGCGAGCAGGCCTGCGACACCGGTGCCGGACTCCTCGAGCGGTGTCTCGGGAACGGTTGGGAGCACGCCCTTGGGTCGGCCGGTCGTGCCGGAGCTGTAGAGCATGTCCATGCCCGCGGTGCGGTGCTCGAGCGGGGTGGGCGAGGCGTTGGCGACGGCGTCCTCGTAGGAGTCGTAGCCGTCGATCGCGCCTCCCATCGAGAGCCGCAGCTCGACGTTGGGCATCTGGTCGCGCAACTCGGCGGCCTGGTCGGCTTTGTACGGCGAGGTGATGAAGACCCTCGCACCGCAGTTGTCGATGATGTACGCCATTTCGTCGGTGGTGAGGCGGCTGCTCATCGCGGTGTAGACGAGCCCGGCGTAGTGCGCGCCCCAGCACAGCACGAGGAAGCGGGCGTTGTTCTCGAGGCAGAAGGCGATGTGGTCGCCTGGCTTCAGCCCGATGTTGCGGAACAGGTTCGAGAGGCGGTTGGCCTCCTCGTCGAGTTCGGCGTAGGTGATGACCTCGTCGGTGTCGGCCATGACGATGGCCGGGTGATCAGGGCGGGTCGCAGCGTGATGTCCGGGGTACAAGACGGCTCCTCTGGAGTAGGCGCCCGCGAACCTAGTGCGACGCCGGTCACACGGGGAAGTCGTCAGACGGTGAAGCCACCGTCGACATCGAGATGCTGCCCGGTGATGAACTTCGCCCGCGGCGACGCCAGGAAGCAGACCGCTTCGGCGATATCGGCGGCTGACCCGAACCGCCGCATGGCGATATTGGCCCGAGCCGCGTCGAGCGCGGACTCGTCGAGATCGCCCGACGCCATGAGCCGCTCGGCCATCCCGTCGACGAGCATGCCGGGCCCCACTGTGTTGGCCCGAACCCCGAAACGGCCCTCTTCGGCAGCGATCCCTCTGATCGCCGCCTCGACCGCGGCCTTCGGGATCGACGACAGCCCGTCGCGCACCGGATAGCGGCGGGTGGCCGCCGTGGTCACCGCGACGATGCTGCCTTCGGTCTGGCGAAGGTGCGGGAGTGCNGGCGAAGCGACAGCAAAGAACCCGGACGCATCGGCGTCGAGCTGTTCCTGCATCTCGGCTGGAGTCACCTTCGACAGATGCTTCTGCGGGACATGGGGGCCGGCCGCATAGATGAGCGTATGGATGCCCCCGGCCGCTTCTGCGATCGCATCGATCGCCTGCGCGCAACCATCGTGGTTCCGGAGGTCAAGTCCGATCGTCCACGCCTGACGGCCGAGATCGCTCACCGTCTGGGCGAGTTGGGCAGCCGACGCGTCGTTCTGGCGATAGGTGAAGGCGACGTCACTGCCGCGGGCAGCGAGCTCTCGAACGACCGCCGCCCCGAGCCCGCCGCTTCCGCCGACCACGAACGCCGCGCCCGGGCGGCCGGTGAAATCGTCGGAGAGGTCAAGGCCGTGTTCGGTCATGGCCGACAGCCTGCCCGATCGGTCGGGGCGGTGTCACGCTCCCGCGGCCATGGGGTGCCGTGGCGTTGCCACCGGTGGTGCCGAGCCAGCGATACAGCTCGAGACGCGTTCCCGGTCCCGCGAGGTCAGGACCGCTCGGGCCGGATCAGCTCGCGGATGAGGTCGACGCCGCTTTCACCCTCTGCCATGACCTCGACCGCCACCCGGTCGATCTCGCCGAAACCGAGCTTTTCGGCGACCCGGCCACTCGCACCGTTGGCGAGATCATGGCGGATCACGATGCGCTCGATGTTGTCGATTCCCCATGCAGCCTCGACGAGAATCGCCGCTGCCTCGGTGGCGTACCCACGGCCTGCGTGATCCGACCGAATCCAGTAGCCGATCTCGATTGCCACCGGACCGACCCGACGCATCAGGGCGCAGTTCCCGATGAGCGCATCCGAGTCAGCGAGGAAGACGTGGAAGTTGTAGGCCCGGTCGGCGATCCAGTCGCGATCACAGATGGCGAGAAACTCCCCGACTGCGTCCTCTGCGGACGGGTCGTCCTGGGCCCAGTCCATGAAGTTGCGAAGCTCCGGGATGCTGGCTCGCAACGCCTCGCTCAGCTCCGTTGCGTAGGCCGCGTCGACGCGTCGAAGCACGAGGGACGGGCCCTCAAGCACTTCCGCCGGGCGACAGTGCTCAGGCAGGAGCAACCTCGACCGGGATGCCGTTGAGGACGCTCGTACCCGACACCGGATCGATCGCGAGCGGATCGGTGAGCACATTCGAGTTCACACCGGCATGACGGGCGGCGACCTCAAGCTGGGCGCCCGGCTGGCCGTGACCCCAGCCGTGCGGCAACGAAACGACGCCGGGCATGACGATGTCGGTGACCTCGACGTCGGCGGTGACCTCGCCGACCCGGCTCCGCACCGATGCCTTGCCGCCGTCGACCACGCCCAGTTCGGCAGCATCGTCGGGGTTGATCTGCAAGGTGCAGCGGGCCTTGCCCTTGACCAGCACCTCGACGTTGTGCATCCACGAGTTGTTCGACCGCAGATGACGGCGACCGATCAGGCGGAGACGGCCGTCGCCCGCCCACTCGACGACGCGGACCTCCAGACGAGCGAGTTCCTCGAGGAATGGACCGGCGAAGAGATCGATCCGCTTCTCCGGGGTTTGGAGTGCATCAGGCAGCCGCGGTTCGAGCGCGCCGAGATCGATGCCGTGCGGGTTGTCGCGGAGCTTCTGCAGGCTGAGGCCGTCGGGATTCGCGCCGAAGGCATCGCCGTGTGGACCGGTGCGCAGCATCGCATCGAGCATGCGATCGCTGCCGGTGTCGCCGTCGACCATAGCGATGAGGTCCTCGACGTTCCGGCCCTCGACCGGCGAACCCGGAGCCCCTACCTCGGCGGAGAGCAGCTGGTTGACGAGTTGGTCGTGGACGAGGGTGGCGTCACCCTCCATCCCCATCGCGAGGAGGGCGAGACGGGCGATGATGTCGTCCTCGGCGGGCTGTTCGGAATCGAACACCGGCGCTGAGTAGTTCGCGACATTGCGCACCGACAGGTTCGAGAAGGCGATGTCGAAATGGCTCTTTTCGAGCGCCGACGCCGGCGGCAGCACGACATCGGCGTGGCGGGTGGTCTCGTTGAGGTAGATGTCGATGCTCACCATTGCGTCGAGCGACGCAAAAGCCTCGTTCATCTGTTCGGAATCCGGGCATGACAGCACCGGATTGCCGGCGACGGTGAACATCATCCTGAGCTGGCCTTCGCCCGGCTCGAGGATCTCGACCGGTAGGTCGGCGGCGGGGAGTTCGCCCTGGATCTCGGGGTTGGCGTTGACTCGGCTCTGCCAGCGGCCCGTCCGGTAGGGCCGCCCCTGCTTCTCGGGGCGGACCCGTTCGATCGCCGATCGGGGAAACATCGAGCCGCCGGGTTCGTCGAGGTTCCCGGTGAGGATCGCGATGACATCGATCAACCAGGTGGTGAGCGTGCCGAACTCGACGGTGGTCGTGCCGATACGACCGTGAACCGCAGCGGTCGGCGCGGTGGCGATGTCGTCGGCGAGTCGCCCGATCGTCTCGGCGGCGATCCCGGTGACGAGCTCGGCGTACTCGGGCGAGAACGGCTCGACGGCGTCGCGGAGTTCGTTCATCCCGTCGACCAACGCNGCGACCCGGCCCGTCGACACCTGATCGGTGCCGATCAAGCGATGGACGACCGCGGCGAGGAGGACGGCGTCGGTACCGGGACGGATCGCGATGTGCTCATCGGCGGCCTCGGCGGTGCGGGTGCGGCTCGGATCGATCACGACGACCTTGCCGCCCCGGTCACGAACGGCCTGGATGCGGCCCGGGTAGTCGGGGGCGGTGCAGATACTGCCGTTCGACACGAACGGGTTCGTGCCGAGCAACACGAGCAGGTCGGTGCGGTCGAGATCGGGAACCGGCATTCGCATGCCGTTGCCGTACAGATAGCCCGACGCCACGTGGCGAGGCATCTGGTCGACCGTGCTCGCCGAGAACATCGAGCGCGAACCGATCGCCTGGAGGAACGCACGTGCATGCGTATTCCAGGCGAGATTGTGCGCATTCGGGTTGCCGAGGTAGACGCCGATCGCCTCGTTGCCATGCTCGGCTTTCACGACGGCGAACTTCTCGCCGACTACAGCGAAGGCCTCGTCCCACTCGACCTCTTCGAAGATCGGCGCACCGTTGTCGTCGAAGCCACGCCGGACAACCGGCTTGCGGAGCCGATCCGGATCTTCGTACAGCTGCTTGAGGGTCGAACCCTTCGGGCAGATGAAGCCCTTGGAGAACACGTCGTCCTGATCGCCACGGATCCGCTTGACCGCGCCGTCCGTGATCTCGATCTGCAAACCACACGTCGCCTCACAGAGCGGGCAGGTGCGAAACACGGTGCGGTCGTCCGGAGTGGTGCTGGTCATGATCGCCATGCTTGCAGGCGTGTGCAGCGCGCACCCAACCATCTACGGTGCGCCGCATGGAACGCATCCCGCTCTGCACGCTCGACGCCACGATCGGCGGCATGCACCTGATCGGCACCGGCCCGGCCGGCGCCCGCACGATCGCCGAGGTCTCCGGCGGTTCGGTGACCGGCGAGCGGCTCAACGGCACCGTCAAAGGCAACGCCGCTGCCGACTGGATGCGAACCAGCAAGGACGGCATCGCCTCGCTCGACGTGCGGGTGGTCGTGGAGACCGACGAGCGCTACACCTGGCTCAACGCGGTCCAGGCGGTCGGCAAGGGCCAGCTCGGCGCCGGCACGGTCAGCTACGAGATCGCTGAGGTCCGCTGAGCGGGGCACCCTTCCCGTCGCCGCTGGCGTTGTTAACGACCGTTCACGTACGCTGCCAGGCATGAGTGAACGTCAGGTCGTCATCGTCGATGCCGTGCGCAGCCCCGTTGGGCGCCGCAACGGCGAACTCTCCACCGGACACGCCATCAGCGTGCTGGGTGATGTCCAGAAAGCTCTCTTCGATCGCACCGGCATCGATCCGACCGAGATCGGCCANGTCGTCGGCGGCTGTGTGTCGGCAGCAGGCATGCAGACCATGAACGTGGCCCGCAATGCGTGGCTCGCTGCCGGTCTCCCCCTCGAGGTGCCAGCCACCACCGTCGACACACAGTGCGGCTCGTCGCAGCAGGCCACCAACCTGGCCTACTCGATGGTGAAATCAGGCGTCGTCGATGCCGCCGTCGCCTGCGGCGTCGAGCTGATGAGCCGCGTACCGATGGGGTCGACCACTCGCGACAAGAGCCTTGGTCGCCCGGTCAACAAGCGGTACTGGGAGCATTACGAGTTCACCTCGCAATTTGAGGGGGCCGAGCGCATCGCCGAGAAGTGGGACATCACCCGTGACGACACCGACGCCTTCGGTCTTCGCAGCCAGCAGCTCGGCGCCAAGGCCTGGGCGGAAGACGCCTTCGCCACCCAGATCGTCCCCGTCACCGTCCCTGTCCTCGACGAGGAGGGCAAGGAGACCGGCGACACGATCACCGTGACCAAAGACGGCGGACTCCGCGACACCACGCTCGAGGGTCTCCGCAACCTCAAGCCCGTCGCCCGGGAGAACGGGGTGCACACCGCGGGAACCTCCAGCCAGGTCAGCGACGGTGCAGGCTCCGTCATGATGATGACGAAGGAGAAGGCCGACGAGCTTGGCCTCACCCCGCTCGCTGAGATCGTCGACGTCAATCTCGTCGGCGTCGATCCGGTCACCATGCTCGAAGGTCCAATCGACTCGACCAAGAAGCTGCTCGCCGACAACGAACTCTCGATGGACGACATTGACGTCTTCGAAATCAACGAGGCCTTCGCCTCGGTCGTGCTGGCCTGGGCGAAAGAGCTNGGCGCCGACATGGACAAGGTCAACCCGAACGGCGGCGCGATCGCCCTTGGTCATCCGCTTGGCGGCACCGGCGCGATTCTCATGACGAAGGCTGTTCACGAACTGCAGCGCGGCGACGGCGAGTACGGCATCGTCTCGATGTGCTGCGGTGGCGGTCTCGGCACCGGCACCCTGATCAAGAAGATCTGATCATCGCGATCGGCCCGCTCGCTTGGCGTGCGGGCGTTCGGAATTGGGGCCTCAGGACTCGCTGACGGTGACGGAATCGGCGGGGGCAAGCTCNANCCAGGTCTGCCCTGGCGTGAGGGGTACCGGCACGCCGTCGGGCGTGGTCCAGGTAGCGACCGNGTTCAGTGATGGTCTCGTCCATACGACACGGACGTAGTGGCCGTCAGTGAAGACCCAGCCACGGCCGCTGCCGATGAACCGTTGCTCGACGACCGGCGAACCGGCGGAGTCGACGGTCCCCGTAGAGACCAGCCGCACCTCGGCGATGACGACGTTTTCCGGCGCAAGCCTGACCTCATCGCCGTCGAGGTGGGGTTCGCCGTTTTGGGTCCGAAGCCATCCGGTGCCGTTCCAGNCGTACTCCATCACCGCTGACGGGTAGTCGATCCGGAACAACGATGCGGGCTGGGCGGACGCCGGCAGGCCCGTGGTCTCGTCGCGGTACTCGAATTGGGCGGGTGGGGTGCCGCCGGCTTCGGTGGACTCAGCGATGTCCCACAGCACCGACGGATCGGTCATCAGGTCGTAGCTGCCGGGACGGTCAGGTGCCCGGTAGTACTCGCTGCGGCTCCCAGCACCCAGGTCGACCATGTCGTAGCGGCGGATGAGCGTCCGATGCACCGAGTTGGCGCCGGACCACGAGAAGATCGGCTCGTTGAACGAGCTGAAGACCGCGATGTCGGTGGTGCGACCGGAACGCACCGGGCCGATTTCAGCTGGGGTCTCGGAGTGGAAGACGGCGACGAGACGGGTGAGGCCGCCCTCGATCTGGGTGACGTACACCAGGTCGGCCTGGCTGAGCGCGGCCTGGGGGCGGCCCGAGGCCGTGTTGTCGATTTTTGCGACGAGTGCCGGACGTTCGGCGATCGACGAGTCGGCGAGCGGAAGGCCGGTCAGCGGCGCAGTGCCCGGTGGGTGCTCGGGTGGGAGCGCTGCGGCCTGGACGACGGCCCGGTCGGCATCAAGTTGGCCGAGAAGCCCGCCGTACGGCGGCTCGCCCGAGATGACGGTGATGGGACCGAAGCCGGTGACGGGATCGACCGCAAGCACGGGTGCAGGGCCACGCGTGGTGGGAGGTGAGAGCGGCTGCTCCTCGGGCTCCGTGGTGGTGGTCGTCGTCTCGTCAACGACAACAGCAGCCTCGGTCGTGGTCGTCTCGTCGACGAACGTCTCGCCGCTGGTGGCGTCGTCACCTCCACCGCCACANGCGGCGATGAGACCGGCGGCGGAGAGCAGGAGTGCGGGCGGCGAGACTCGCCGCAGGCCGCGACGCGAACGCATGGAGATCCGAGTGGGCATGGCGGCACATAGTAGGACCGGTTCGGGCAAAGGGAGCGCGTCTTCGAGTCGGTGGTTGACCCGTCAGCGGGCCCGCCTCGCTGAGCCGATCAGGCGAGTTCGGCCGCGATGGCGTCGAGCGACGCCTGCATGCGCGCCAGGATCTCACCCGATTCGTCGAGGGCGGCCTCGCTGGGTTCGGGATCGAACACGAGACCCCAGGCGATGTGACAGGTGGGGCCGTCGTCGCGGATCAGCACAGTGCTCTGCCAGAAGTCGAGGGCCGAGTCGGCAGTGTCGACCTCGTAGGCAAAGCGCCACGGCGGCTCGAACGACAGTTCCTGGGCGGGCCGGACCTCATCGCGGATGACGGCGACGATGCGCTGCCACACGGCATCGCGCGTGGCATCGACATGGGTTTCGACCGAGCGGGACTGGTAGCGGATCTTCGTGGGGGCCACGATTGCAGGCTAGGGCTGCCGGTCGCCCATCACCGCACAGATGTCGTCAGCGAGATCGGGACGACTGATGACGAGGCCCGGTGACCAGGGATCGGGTTTGTTGAACTCGAGCGGCGAGCCGTCGAGTCGGCAGCACACGAGACCAGCGGCGCGAGCGACGGCGACCGGGGCGCACGAGTCCCATTCGTAGAGGCCGCCGCCGTGAACATAGGCGTCGACGTCACCGCGTACGACTGCCATCGCCTTCACGCCGGCGGAACCCACGGTGTAGATGTCGGCGCCGAGTGCAGCTTGCAGTCGGCTGCCGTCGAAGCGGCTGCGCGAACGGGATACGACAATGCGGGGCGCCTCACCCGCTTCGACCCCGGCTGGGACCCGCTGCGGGGCGGGGTCCGTGCCCCACGTTGTCTCCCAGCCGGGCACGGCGACGGCGCCGACCGTTGGTTCGCCGTCGACGACAAGTGCGACATGGACCGACCAGTGCGGCGAGAAGCCGTAGTCGCTCGATCCATCGAGTGGGTCAACGATCCAGACCCGTTGCTTCCCGACGCGGGACCGGTCGTCGGCGCCCTCTTCGGANAGGATCGCGTCGTCGGGCCGCATGCGGCGGAGCTCGGACATGATGAACCGGTGTGCTCGGGCATCGCCTTCGTATTCGAGTCCGCCCCAGCGTCGGTCGAGGTCGGGCGTGTGGATGAGATCAACGAGCATCTCGCCGGCCCGATGGGCGACGTCGAGCGCCACCGCATGGTCGTCGAGGGCGGCCGCCTCTCCTGAACCGTCGGCGACGGTCACCGGACCGCCATGGCTCGACGGTGCACCGAAACCGCATAGTCGGCGCCATCAGCGACGAACGGCGCACGACTCCATGTCGACCATCGATGTTCGAGTTCGAGTCCGNCCGCAGCGGCAGCGTCGTCGANNTCGGCGAGCCGGTAACGGCNCTCGCCGAGCTGGAAACCGGTGACCAGCCGGCCGTCCGTGGCGAGGTGCCGCGCCATGTTGGCGACGACGTCAGCTTCGGTTCCGGGGCTGAGNAAGATCATGACGTTGCCGGGGAGCGCGACAAGGTCGAAGGTGCGGGCGAGGTCGATGTCGAGCAGGTCGGCGAGATGCCACTCGAGTTCGGGGGCCTTCGCTCGGGCGGTGTCGAGCATTCCCGGATCGAGGTCGACGCCGACGACCTCGTGGCCGCGACGAGCGAGTTCGATCGCGACCCGACCGGTGCCGCAGCCCGCGTCGAGCACCGATCCTCCCGCGCTCAACGCGCTGATCAGATCGGCTTCACCGTGGATCCCCTCGCCCGAATCGGCGAGATCACGCCATCGCTGGTCGTAGTCGTCGCCGCGCGGNACGTCGTCGCGCAGGAGCCAGCGACTCACCCCTTGACCAGCTCCGCGATCTGCCAGACCTCTTCGACCGTGCGGGGAGCGACATTGATCATCGTGACCGCGCTCTCCTCCCACGCTTGGAGGCGGTCCTTGATGCGTTCGGGCGAACCGACGAGCGAGATCTCGTCGGCGAACTCGATCGGGACCTTGGCGATCGCCTCATCGCGCTTGCCTTCGAAGAAGAGGTCCTGGATCTCGTGGGCTTCCTTTTCGAAGCCCATCCGAGCCATCAGCTTGGTGTGGTAGTTCTGCCCCTTGGCTCCCATGCCGCCGATGTAGAAGCCGAGGAATCCGCGGGTCGTCCAGAGGCTCTCTTCGACGTCACCGACCCGGAACGACACATTCACACCGATCTCGAAGTCGAGCGGCCGATCCACGATGTGCTCGTGATACACCTCGGCCCGCCACGGCGAGTAGTAGAGCGGGATCCAACCGTCGGCGATCTGGCAGGTCTGGGTGACGTTCTTGGGTCCTTCCGCACCGATCCAGATCGGGATCTCCCGCAGCGGATGCGTCATGATCTTGAGCGGCTTTCCGAGGCCTTCCGCTCCTTCGCCGGTGTAGGGCAATTGATAGTGGTCGCCCTGGAACTCGAGCGGGCCCTCTCGACGGAAGGCCTGGCGCAGGATCTCGACATATTCACGGGTTCGGGCGAGTGGCTTGCGTGACGGCATGCCGTACCAGCCCTCGACGACCTGCGGGCCCGACACGCCGAGACCGAGGATCGTGCGGCCATTGGAGATGTGGTCGAGCGTGACAGCCTGCATCGCCGTCGCCGCCGGGGTGCGGGCCGAAATCTGCACCACGCCGGTGCCGAGCCGGATGCGTTCGGTGTGGGCGGCGATCAGCACGAGTGGCGAGAACGCGTCGGAGCCCCACGACTCCGCTGTCCAGACGGCATCGAAGCCGGCTTTCTCCGCTTCGACGGCCAAGGTGACCATGTCCTGCGGCATCGAACGGCCCCAATAACCAAGTGTGAGTCCCAGATCCATGACGCGGACGGTACCCGCCGCGGGCACGGCACGACGATTCCATGCGAACGCGACGTCAGGCGCCGCGTAGGGTGCGGCCGTGCCGTTGCGACGTTTCACCCTCCGGTCTGCAGCTGGGATCGAAGTCGAACTGGTCGATCTCGGCGCGGCGGTCGAGGTGATTCGAGCCCCTGACCGCCACGGCGCCGTCGACGACATCACCCTTCGCCTCGACGATGACGAGGCTCGCACCGACCATGACCGAAACCCCCACCTCGGCATCACCGTCGGGCGCTTTGCCAACCGCATCGGCGGGGCCCGGTTCGAGCTCGACGGCGTGGTGCACGAACTCGCCGCGAACGAAGGCGACAACCTGTTGCACGGNGGGGCCGACGGTTTCGGGCGGCGGCGGTGGGAGGTCGTCGACACCGACGACGGCGTCACCTTCTCGCTCGTGAGTCCCGACGGCGACATGGGCTTCCCTGGCACCCTCACCGCAGCCGTGCACTATCGGCTCGTCGACACGACCCTTCATGTCGACATGAGGGCCACGACCGACGCCCCGACCGTGTGCTCGCTCAGCAACCACACCTACTGGAACCTCGGCGGACCGACCGAGACCACGGTCGACGATCATGTCGTCACGCTCGACGCTTCCGCCCTCGTCCCCGTCGACGCTGACCTGATCCCCGGCGGCGAGCCCGTCACTGCCGAGGGGCCCTTCGATCTGCGGGCGGGTGGAGTGCTCGGCGGCCGCATCGGATTTCCGCTTCCCGCCGGGTACGACCACTGCTTCATGGTCGACGGCGCCGGGTTTCGGCGCCACGCCCGGATCGATCACCCGGCGACCGGGCGACGGGTCGAGGTGTGGTCGGATCAGCCGGCCTGCCAGTTCTACACGGGGGCATTTCTGCCCGGTACCGAGGGCGGTGGGCGTGCCCACGATGCGTTCGCTGCGCTCGCCCTCGAACCCCAGCATGTCGCCGACGCACCCAACCTGTCGTGGGCACCAAGCCCGGTCGTGCGCCCCGGCGAGCCCTACCAGCATCATCTCGAGTTCCGACTGACCACCGACGCCTCGGAGGCCTCATGACCAACCGCATCACAACCCGCAGCCGCTCCGTGGCCGACAAGGTCGTCGTCATCACCGGGGCCGCGTCCGGCATGGGCCGGGCCACCGCCTTCCTGTTCGCCGACGAGGGCGCCAAGGTC
>FUFK010037958.1_pt1 | contig 55465 bp, 73 predicted proteins | sample 1021851 | NCBI WGS metagenome assembly FUFK01 (sample SAMEA51879418, study PRJEB19060) | metagenome | reverse complement strand
TGAATATAGAAGTTTGTTTTAAAAATTCGTATGGTAGAGATTTATGTTATCCGGTATGCGACAATGCAAGAAACTTTTGCAAGTTAACCGGCACAAAAACTTTATCTAACTATAACTTAAAGGTGATTAAAGATATGGGTTATGAAATTAAACCCGTTGCTTTTATTCCTTCCAACATGGAGATAGCGTAATGAAATTTGTAATTACTTTCCGCACTTGCGAGGTATGTGAAAATCCTCATGTTGAATATGTTAATGGTGAGACTGCCGGTTGTGAATATTGTTACGAATATGAAATGAATAAGGAGGTATAACAATTAGTGATTTTACTTTAGAGGGCGGTAATACTTTATATGTGCTCCGTCCTCATACAGAAGATGCTTACTTGTGGCTCAACGCTAACCTAGACATAAATGTATGGGATATAGGTTATGGTGTAAACATAAGTGGAGAATGTATCGTGGAGATACTTTCAGAAATATTAAACGACCAATTAAATTTTACAGGAGAAATACATTGAAAGAAGAATATATATCAATCAGATGTTCAAAACCGGTCAAAGACTATTTAACAAATAAAGCAGACCAACAGGACAGAAGCCTTTCTAGTCAAATAATGAATATGCTTAAGCAGACTGATTCACAGCTTGCAGAATTATTGAAGCCGGTTGTCGTTGCGAAAGACCGAAGTAAGTCTGTATCAAGTCAAGACCACGCTTAACAGCTTGTAGCTGTTCTTCAGTCTTGACTGTTCTGTTATAGACTACAACATCAAAAACAAAATTAGATTGCTCCCCTAACTCTTCATCTAAGAGTTTTGTGATTCTTGATATTTTTAAAGAACGCAAAGCAAAATTAGATGTCGAGGAAGGGGAGCGATTTTTTTGTATCACATCCTCATAACTTGTCGGATTCAAAAAGAATCCGCTTTTCACAGCTAAGTCTAGCAAATGTTCGCCGGCGGTATGTTGGTGGTCATTAATTAAATCCAAAATGTGTAGTAAATCAAAAGTAGTTTGATTTCTAACCCTAGACCTTAATAGTTTTTCCCCTTCCCCTAATCTTTCTAATCGCATAAGAAAATGCTTATGCAAGTAAGGGCTTCCTAAATCTACTAAATCAGATTTCATTGAGCCAACTGTCGTCTTCCTCTTCTTCATCTATTGAATGTTCAATATTTGTTTGCATAACATCATACATCCCAAAAGTAGAATTTTCTAGGTATCTTCCCGTTTTTTCGTCAAAGCCCAACTTAATCATTCCTTGTTCACCTAGCCANCTAAACCTACATTTCCAACTAACTATTGTAACTCCGTCCCCGTCCGCTCTGTCAACGGTCAGTCCGTGGTCAGTCTTTGCGAACCATGAAGCACTACCTGATATTTGGTGTCCTGTAGGAATCGGAGTTTGTCCTGAAGAATCGGGGTACATCTTATGCGGGTGAGCACAAAACAAAACGTGAATGTCAGAACTCTTAGCGAACAACTGTAATTCTGTAAGCATCTTGCTTATCTGATTAGTTTCGCTTGTTTCACCTTTCGGTAACGAAACAAAATTAAATGGGTCTATCAGTAATCCCCTAATGCCTTTGCGTAAACAACTAGACTGTGCCAACTCTATGATTGATGTCATATCTGTTGAAGCCCCTCCCATGTGGTCTACAAATACAAAATGTTCATCTATAAATTCTAAAGCTTGTCGTCTTTCATCTTCGCTCATTCTATCTTCGCCTTCAAAAAAACTTTTGCCTACGTACATTTCCGCCATTGTAGCTATCAATATTTCTACNGGGTTTTCAAAACTACATACACACCATTTCCAACCTTCGTTGATTGCTGTATTTAACATTAGNTGAGAACAGAACTGTGACTTACCGCTTGAAGGTATTCCCGTTACTGTCGTTAACATCCCCGTAGACATGGTATAAAGCCTGTCTAACGACTCATATCCTGTTGACACACCTCTGAACTGTCCTCCTTTGTATAAGTCCGTTAATCTTTCATTATAGAAGTTTGCATCATTCAAGCCTGTAATCGGGCAAGCCTTCGCATTCTCTACCAACTCTTTTAATTTTTCNNCACCANNTTNTTGTAAAACTTCATTTGCGTCCTTACATCCGTCCGGATATTCAACGTTAAATANCTTTGCTTTACCTATTCTTCGTGATAACTCTTCACGCAAAACATCTCCGGCAGAGTCATTGTCAACGGCAAGAACAACCTTTTTACAGTTGTGCAGAATCTCTTGGGCGTTCCAAAGATAGGCGAACTTTTTATCTTCAGACGGGTCAACACGATTATTAGATACCTTCATGGGTGCTCCGTTTGGCACACTCACAGCGTTGTCCACTCCGGCTTCGGTCATAGCAACCACATCAAATTCACCTTCGCAAATAACTATTGAACCTTCAATATTTGCTTTGTCTAANTTAAAAAANGTATTAGCAGAACCGTCCTGAGTAAAACTTTTGCCCTCCACACTTCGCCATTTTACCGCATACACCTCTCCGTCTTTCCTATATGGAAAGCCTATCGCTTGTCCTATGCCTGAACCATTNAAACCTTTAGTCGCACTTGTCACTCCCAAATCATTACAGACCTCCCAACTCAAACCACGCTTACTAACAAAATCCTTTACAACCTTCGGTGTTTTATTATCAAGCTTTTCTTCCCAATTATCCGGAATGACAGGAGGCAATTTTTTTCTAGCTGGGAAAACTGTGGGTTCGTTCATGCCAACACTACCTGATATTCCACAATGCCAACAGTTGTATAAATATTTATTGTCTTTCAAAGTTACTGACATTGTTCTTTCGGTTTTCTTTTTTCTTGTATGCGAACACTCCGGACATTTAATTCTTGTAGCTTCATCCACAGATACGTTTGTTTGTCTTACGACATTTTCTAAATTAGTTGAAATCATTTCTTGCTCTCTTACTATATTAATACTATATTTATACTATCTAGTTTATAACTAGCTAGTTATATACTAGAACCCNCCAANAAAAACCCGTTTCCTCAACGGGTTTTCTTTTGCCAAAAAGAAGCCCTTAGACTTGATATAGTGTCTTCAGCATTCTTTTTTAATGTAGCACTAGGAGTCGTCACCAATGAAAGCATAGACTCTCTTAGAGTATACACATCCAAACCAATCTCTTCACAGAAATCAGTAAAATCATCTGAAACAAACCAATCAATCGCTCTTCTCTGAGTTTTATAATCCACAGAAACAGAATCCCTAATAGCTTGTGTCAACACCGCTAGTTGCAATTCGTGTTCGGCATTTGAAATAGTTTCGTTTTTAATTTTTTGCTCTCCTGAAATAATTATGTCGCTTTATGCGAAAATTATTATGTTGACAATATAATCCTATCTGAAATAAAATTCAAGAATAGATTTTTACGATAACAAAATTAATGGCTAATTTAGTACAAGATGAAGTACCTTACTTGGTATGTTGGGTATGTGGAGAAGACTTTAAAGATATAAAAGATATTCACTACTCCTGTAAATCTAGTGCTCAATGGCAAAAAGAAACCTTAGAGGACGAATGGATATATTTAAAATAGAAGATGTACCTATGCCTGAAGAAACTAGGGGAAGACCTAAAGGAAAAATTAGGGCTACTTTAGAAGCNACAGACGTAGGCAAAAGCTTTCTNATACCTANTAAATTTTTAGACCCTGATNCATCAAGACAGCAAGTGTATCGCTGTATTCAAGCACTTAATAAATCAACGAATGAAGAGAACTATGCTGTTAAAACTTTCGTTGAAGACAAGGGCTTGAGAGTTTTTAGAGTGGAGGCTTGTTAGAAATGGCACAAGACATAAATAAGCTTATCGAAGAAGCTGATGCTAATTGTCAAGAAATGATAAGACTACTCAAGGAATGCGTAGAGATTTTAGACCGCATGGAAAAAATGGTAGATGAAGCAGTAGACGAGGTATTAGGTAAACAGAAAAAGGAGAACAAGTGACAGATAAACACACTTCAGAATCGGGGCATTGGTATACAAAAGAAGGTGAACCCATGTATACAATCACAGGTGCTAACGGAAAAGAAAGGAACACTACACTAGCTGATGCTAGAAAGCTTGGACTTGTTCCTTCAGTTACAGGGATTATAGGTGTATCAGCTAAACCGGCATTAGAGCGTTGGAAGATAACTGAAGCAATTAAATCAACAATGGTTTTAAAAATAGAATCGGATGAAACCATAGACGAATATGTTAGTAGGTGCAGAGAGCATTCTAAATTAGTAGGCACTAAGTCAGCAGAGAGAGGGAGTGAGATTCATTATGAGATAGAGCAAGGCTTTGTGTCGGGTGTAAAAACAGAGCCTTATCTAGCTATTATGGATTGGCTAGACGATAACTTCCCCTTAGAGACATGGATAGCAGAAGAAGCTTTTTGTGCAAAAGAGGGGTACGGGGGGAAGATTGATTTATATTCTAAAAGGGGCATATTTATAGACTTCAAGACCAAAGACGACTTGAAAGGCAAAGACCCTAAGAGATTAGTCTATGACGAACACGGTATGCAGTTATCGGCTTACGCTCAAGGGTGCGGATATGATAAGGCAGAGAGAGTATCTATATTCATAGANAGGGAGGACACAAGTTTGATTGCTTGTCANATTTGGGATGATACCCATGAGAAGCATAAAGATATGTTTAATAGTCTTCTGAGATTTTGGAAGCTNAATAAAAACTATGACCCTGTAGAAGCATGGTCAAATATTGAACCTTCAATAGATAAGGAGAAAAAAAATGTATCTTGATTATGAGGAACAGGACACATACGAGAGAGCGATTATAGGCTTTATACAAGTGTCTTCAAGAAGAGGACTGAATCCAAAGCTTACAGAAGAAAACGACAAGCTTATCATTAAGTTTCAATACAAAGGTTTAGATATAGAACATACAACGAACAAGAAAGATTTTGTCAAAGCAGACAAAGTTGAACTACTAGATTTATTAACTAATAAAGGAGCAGATAATGAATAAATATAGTGTATTAGTAGCTACAGGTTACGGGGAATGGGTAACGATAAAGGCAAAGAATGAAGCCGAAGCTATCCAAAAAGCTAATGACGGGGAATATTACGATAGTGATATAACCTCTAAAGAATGTAACCATAGAGAAGCTACAGGCGATATTGAATTACAGGAGGTATCATAATGGCTAGTAAAGAAAGTGTATGGCAAAAATTAAATAATCTGCCTGTTCCAAAAAAGAAAAAAGGTGATTTTGATTACGCAAGTTGGACTGATATGTGGCAAGCAGTTAATGATAATTGTCCTGATGTTCAATATGAGTTTTTAACTTTTGACAATCCGGTGCATGGCGAAATGGACTGTTTGATTTATCCGGACGGAACTGCATCCGTCCATAGTAAAGTAACGATTGACGGTATTACACATCCTATGTGGCTACCTATTACAGAGCACAATAGTAAAACTCCGAAAAAAGAATGGACTTCTGTTGATATAGCTAATACCAAAATGAGATGTCTAACAAAAAATATTTCTATGTTTGGATTGGGTAGTCATATATACAGGGGTGAAGACTTAGAGGACAGAGAAGCACCGAAAAAACAAAACAAACAAAAACCGGCAAGTGCAAAACAAGAAGCAGTAGCGGTTGAGGATATACCACAAGAAGAACCTGTATTGTATGAAGGCGAACTTTTTGAGCCACAATACTTTGTTACAAAGTTTTTAGATACTCTCAAGGAGTTTCCTGTAGAAACTAAGAGTCAGTTAGACGATATGTATAAGAAACACAGTCAGCAATTTAAATTGGTGCAAACACACGCTCCAAAGTTGTACGAAGATACCGTGGAGTTTTTTAAGAAACTTAAAGAAGAATTACCCGAAACTAAACAAGGAGAAGAAAAATGACGGAGAAGAAATACATATCCGGAGAAGGAGCAATTTTTAAAAACAAATATAAAAAGCTAGACGGGCATCCCGATAACAAAGGAAGTTTGCTAGTGCCTAAATCTTTGCTTAAGAAAATGGCAGAAGCCTTTCAGAACGGTGAAACGGAAATGAATAATAAGAAACCGCCGGAGGAATGTATCAAAATGGATTTAGCGACATGGGACAGGGTGGCTAAAACAGGCACAAATTATTCATACGCAAAACTAGAAATGCCTTATAAAAAGGCGGAACCTGAACCGGTAACGCAAGAAGCAGTTGCAGAGGTTACGGACGAGGATATACCTTTCTGATGAAATTTAGGAGTAAAGCCTACTTAGAGCACATTAGAACTCATGCTTGTTTAGTATGTGGCAGAGAGGGTGAGCACGCTCATCATCTTAGGCACGCTGAACAAAAAGGGTGGGGAACTAAAAATTCAGATGAATATGCTGTTCCCCTTTGTGCTGATTGCCACATGAATTGTCATACTAAAGGGGATGAAAGCTTGTGGTGGGCTTTGAATGGTATAGATGCTTTAGCATGGGCGGAAAAAACCTTTGCTGAGTATAACGGTAATAAACATTGAATGTTCAATGTTTAGTGTAGCTAGGTCGGTGAGAGATAATACTATAGAGCCTAGCTACACACTTACTGATGATAGTAGTAGGAGACAAATGAAAACATACATGATTAGAGCAGAAAGAAAAGTGATTGGTTATTACCATATCAAAACTAAATCTTTTGAAGAAGCTAAAAGACAAGCAAGTTATCAAATGGATGTGAATCCACAAAACTGTTTGGAAGAAGAGAAATATGAGGAGATAGTTTTGCCCGAAAAGCCAATGTTAATTGAACCATACAACGAATTTATAAAGGAGAAAAAATAATGGGTAGACCAAAAAAACAAATTAGAAAAAGAGACAAAGTATTTAACTTCATGGACAGAGNCATAGACCTAGTTAAAAATAAATGGAGAACGTATATCAAGGCTACTATAGGTTTAGCAATAGCATCTTTGTTTATATATGTGGTGTTCTTTTGGATTGATACGGTGCAAGAGATACGTTTTGAAATAATATACATCTAGGAGTGCAACAATGAGTGTAAGAGATATGGCTATGACGTTTGAAGCTATACAGAGTTATATGCGAAAAGACGTAAAAGGAATCAATCTGACTTTAGTTATACATCCTGACGATTTACCTGAAGATTTATTTAGGCAACCTACAGGGTCACGGTATCAAGTGGCTATGGTTTTGATGAACGACCAAGAGCAACCGGTTATGCCTACAATGAAAGCTGAAGGCAAAAAGGCAGTTGCACAAGCCGGACTGCTGTGCAGAGAGAAAAGGTTTTGGGCTTTCTTAGGAGTGTTTACAGAAGAGGATGCGGTTAAAGAACTTAAAGAAAGAATCAACATACAGAGCAGAGCAGAACTAGCAGATAACAAAATAGCAAGAGAAGACTTTAGGGAGTTAATAAATGAATTTAACAAAAGTTACTGACCCAAAGAANCAAAAATGGTGGAAATGGCACAAAAAAAACCCTAAAGTATGGGAGTTATTTCAAAGATTTACCTTTGAAGCTATAAGAGCCGGAAAGAAAAATTATAGCCATTGGGCGATAATGCAACGGATTAGGTGGGAGACAGATATAGTAACTAAAGGTAATTCGTTTAAAATATCGAATGATTGGATAGCTTATTATGCTAGATTCTTTCATCACACATATCCTGAGTACAAGGGATTCTTCACCACAAAACCATTGAAACACGAAAGGGGAGGTCAATATGGCATTATTCAAGAGAAAGAAGAAGAAAACCGTCTTAGAGCAGAACAAAGATACAACAGTTAGTTTACCCGTTGGACTAGAAAAAAAGAGTGTTGAGCAGAAACACAAAAAAGAACGAGATTAGAATTGTAAAGTCAGGTGTCTATGTTTTGATACTTGACGGAATTGTTGTCTACGTGGGCGAGAGTCAAAGTGTTTACTCTAGGATAGGTGCTCACGTAAAAGATTCTAAGAAAAGATTCGATTCTGTAAGAATATTGCCTTGTCAGGAGCATAGACGTAAGTATTGGGAAGCGGTACTAATAGATAGGTATCAACCATTATTTAACTCAAAGGGCAAGGATAAAGCTACCAATCAAAGGCATATATTTGAACTAGGACGGATAAACAAGAGACAATACAAACAAGCTAAAAAGTGCGAAAACTGTAAAAAGCAAGACAAAATCTTTTTAGGTCTTTCTAATTCAAGTGCTATTGCACCTTTACAGGTAGGCACAGGCACTACAGCTTTTCCTTACTCTGTAACTAATGCTTGTACGAGTGCCGGTTCTATTTTTTTAGAAACAACGTCTGCATCAGATGATGAATACATCCGCCTTGCACATATGGAAGAAGCACAAAAAAAGAAAAGGGCTTGGGATGATACTGTAGGATATATAGAGAAGTTACATCACTCTTTAGACGTAGGATTTAAAAAATCTAATCCTTATTAACCTATTGCTACATTTACCACANCAGTTGTAATTGCCCATCGAGCTAGTCGTTTCGGATATATAGCCTCTAACCCGCATAAATTGACCCAAAAAGCCACCAGACTCAAGATGACATCTGGCTGCCTCGCTGCGTGGTTTCGGATATATCGCTTGAAAGCTTTGTTTTATAAGGATTTATTGATTACCTACTGCTGTATTTTTGTACCAGTAGTATTTGCAACACCGCAGTTGGTCAAATATTGAACGTTCAATATTTACTGACTACCTCTGATTGTTTTAAATACACCTTCTTCTAGTTCTATTCTTTTTTGTCCTATGCCTCTGAGTATGAAGTTTCTTGTTGCTTGTTGTTCCTGTAACTGATTAGCTTTTTCTTCAGAGTTTAATTCTGTACTATTCCTTATGATGGTTTCATTTTCTCTTATTTCGCTCAACAATTCTTCTATATCGTTTAACTCATCTGTTAAGCTTTTTAATACTTCCATGTATTCAAATTTATACTCCTTACTTAGATTTAGTGCAAATCTATCTCTGTCTAACACTCTCTTTTCTACTTCGCCTATACTTGATAAGAGTAAGTCTGTGCTTTCTTTGAGAAGATAATACTCGTTTTCTAATCCTCTGCCTTCTGAGGGTATTAGGAGCGAACCAACCGCCGGCAATTCGTCAAATCGAAATGCTGGTCTATCAGGCATATCAAACAAGCTTCTTGTTGCTGAATCAGTAGCGTTGGCTACCCACATACCTATTGTTCCTGTGTAACCTCTCCACAAATTGTCTATGTATAAGGGTGATACATTTAACTGTTTACCTATTTGATTCCATAAATTATTAGTATTACCTCTAGTTTGCAACTGAGGGTCTAAATTTTTCATAGAAGTAGGCACTATTTGACGACCCGTAAATAAATCATATCCTGTCGTATTCTCTAAAGGAGCGTTAAGGAAAGTAGCTTGTCTAGGGTCTATGGCAAGAGATTGTCCTATTCTTCTGAATATACCGTTAAAAGTTTCTTTAAACGTTTCGTCATCATTGTAATATCTCAAAATCCTTTCAGGAACCGTTTTAGTAAATAAACCAACTTCAAACGGTATGGGTATGGCTACTATTCCTGTATTTTCACCAAACATATCTTTTGTGAAAGGCAGTATGTAGTAATTATCTCTTATTTCTTCCGGTGCTTCTTTGTATTCATCAGAATCAGAAACTAAGAAGTAATAAAGAGGAGTTAAAGATGCTAGGCTCAACATCCTTAAAGCAAAAGCCCTTCTTCTAGCTTGCACAGATGTTTGAGGTTGTCCGTATTTTCCTGTAGCACCTCTGTAGAATACATCTACACCTTGCAGTCTAGGATTCATAAAAGGTATAACCGTTGCAAAGTATTGCATCAAAGGATTTTTAGCCCTTCTAGTAAAATTCAAAACCTCCATAGCCTGAAAGGTTGCTTCAGCTTCATTACCGGTTTTAGCCAAAATATCCTCGTAGACAGCTAATCTTGTAGCTGCGTCAGAAGAAATGGTGCCTTCTCCTATAATATTCCATATACCTAAAAAGGCATCAAAGGGTGCCTTGTATATTTCTTCTAGGGTGCCTCTATTATTTATACCGGCTTTTTTATAAGCGGCTTTGATAAGCTTTTGTGAATTGTCTATTTCTCTAGCTACAGTATCATAACCGGATATAACACCGGCACGCCTTAATTTAGTAACACCTTCAGGAACAAAATCTTTTTCTGTAAAAGGCAATCTGTTTGCAATCATTCCGCTCCAAACTCTGCTCCAATTACGTAAGCTTGTCGCCAAAGGTATAAAATTACCACCTAATATAGTTTGTGCTGATATGGAGTCTCTTAGCACCTGTCTAATCCAAAAGTCCGGTGTCCTTGTAATAAGAGCACTTAAAAGTTCTTTTGGCGTTGCAGTTGCTCTAGATAACCATCCACTAAAATTTAAACCTCCACCTTCAAAGTTTTGAAAGGCTTCAAACAAAGGCTTATCTTCCACAGCAAATGCTTTATTTTTACCGCCTACTCTTACAGTAACTATATTTTTACCTTTTCTGTTTAAAGGAACCTGTTCTGCAATTCCAGCATCTACCATGTCTCTCACAACACGATTTGCAGCTACATTTTTCATACCCAATGTTATAGCTGCTCTAAGATTATCACCTATAGCAACCACACCATCCACAATATCTTTGTCTTTACTTCCTTTAGCTTTCACAAAAATATTTCTTTTAATAGACATACCTTTGAATATTTGTGGACCCTTTGACTCAACTTCTCCGGTTACAGGGTCTTGACCCATCATCCTATAAAAAGGAAAGTAATCTGAATGCTTTGTCCATTTAATAGCAGTTTTTTCATCTAAAACACCAGTATCTACTAAAAATTTAACTACGTGCTGGTCCCACCTGTCATAAGCTTCAGACATTTCTTTTAATTCTGGATATTTTTTTAAGGCATCTGCTGCTTCTTTCCTGTCTTGTGCTGTTGTTTTTACCGGTTTTCCTTCTGCATCAAAACGTTCTTCACGTTTAGCTACACGTACAGTTTGAAAAGCTGCTAATGTGTCACCTGTTTTATCTGCCCAAGCTGGTGCTAAAAACTCCATTGGAGGTATTACACGTTTACCATCAATAGGAGATATTGTTTCTACCCTAACAAATCCTTTTGCTTCATCATAAACCATAATTCCTTCCATGAAGGCTGCTCTAAATATCTCACCGGCTCTATCTGACATCATAAGAGCACTAACAGCAGATATGTCTGCTGTCATGGCATTTTCATTTTGACCTCTTGCCCTAGCTGCTGACATCTCTAAAGTTTTAAATCTAGCGTATCTATCTACTAATTGTTCCCTGATAGCGTCTTCAGTCATATAACCTTTAGCAGTTTCTAAGATTTGCCTTCCCATACTAGGTGCATCTTCTACTTTGTCTCGAATAGTTACTTTACTTATTAACTTTTGAAACTTGTCGTCAAACCTTGGATTACGTTCTTTTAAAGAGTATTTAGGAGTTAGTTTATCTTTTGGTATAAAAGATAGAGGGTCTTTTAATTCTTCAATGTACGCCGTTCTAATGGCTTCAGGAGAGGCATTTAAATTAAACTTAGGAGCACGATTTTCTCTTACAAGTCTTTCGTTGATGCCTTTAGCACCTTCGATTGCTTCTTGTAAGTCTACTACTTCAGAGAGGACAACTTCTTGTTCAGCAATTTGGCTGCTTTCTCTGAGAATTCTTCTGACTTCAGATTCTCTTCCTCCGAAAAGAGAGGTAGGGAGGATTCCCGTATCTTGTCTGATGACTTGTTGATTTTTTCCACCATTGTTATCTATCCATGCGTAACCGTCTGTTACATATTTTACCCTATGAAATGTGTCTATAGGAGTATTTTTTACATCTTCTAAATATGTAGGAGGTACTAACCTACCTGTTTTAGCAAAACGTTCATACATTCTGCCTAATGCAATACGGTAATCCACATCAACTAAAACAGTATTTACGTTATAGCCGTTTTCTTTTAATTCATCTATTGTTTCCTGTATTTTTTTTCGTTTTCCATATCCTCCGACTCTTGGTAATAAAATATTTTTACCTTCGCTTATAAGGTCACTCCTAACATTATTTGCCAACATAGAAGCTTCATCATGTACAGCATTTGCACCTACTCCACCTGCATATTCAGGAATTATTTTTTTAGCATCATCACTATCTACTATTGCTAATTTGTAATTTTTAGCTAATTCTTCTGCAAAGAATGATTTTCCGGACGCTGGTGGTCCTAATACTATGTAAGCTTGTCGGTTGTTTGGTACGGGAGTAGAACTGTAACTTTCTGCCACATCCATTAAAAATTTTGTGGCTTTAGGAAGACCTTTTACACGTTTATTATTAATGATAAAGTCTCTTGTTCTTACATATGTATCATTTAAAAACCATTGTTCTCCATATAAATTTGTATATTTATTTTTTGTAGTCTCTAATTCAGACATTCTACTCATGCCTTCTAAAGAAGCTGGGTGGTCTGCTAAATCAAGTATATCTACACCCTTGTTCATCAGTTCTAACAAATCCTTTTTAGCATTTGTAAAAGCTATATCATCTAAAGGCGTAGAAAGTTTTAATTTTTTACTTAATTTTCTTTCTTCTAATGTAGCTTGACCCTCCATTATTGATGGTCTGCCGTAAACACGTAAATTGTCTGTTATTTGTTTGCCCCGTGTTCCCTTACGTGTCATAAACTCACTAGGTGACATTTTGTATTTAGGTTTTAAAGGACCTAAATTTAACTTTCTTTTTGGTACAGGTTGAGGCGGAGTTTCAGCTTGATATGTAATTTCACGTTTTGGTGCTGCAATAAGTGCATTTGAACCTACTAATAAATAATCTGTTGCTGGCAAAGAAGGTTGAGCAAAAGCAGGTGGACGTAATCCAAACATAATATCTTTATCCAACATTACTTTTTCTTTATCTATCGTATATTCTGTTATTTGTTTGCTATCTCCGAATATTTCAAAGGGTGTGCTTACAAATTCATTAGCTATTCTTGTTGCTTCTTCAAGATTATTTGTAGCTACTGTAGATGTTCCTTTTGCTATATCTCCTACCACATATACCGGAAACGTATCAGGATAACCTTTTTTCTTAAGAGTATTTTGAGTCGAGTGAAAAAGTTGAGACTGCGTTACTCCTACTTCTAAGTTTTCTACTGACCTACCNAATCTTCTAACAACATTTGGATTATTTATTATGTTTCTTCCAAATATGTTTTGTGCTATTTGATTAATATCGTTTCCATACTCTTCATTTATAGCACCTTTTATAAACTCCATTGTTAAAGTAGTAGGTCTTTGTTGAACATTAGCAAGTTTAAACTTAAGATTTGGTGCATCTTGCAAAGGTCTTTTATAATCAGGTGATGCTCTATCGGCAGCATCAGGAAAGTATTCGTTGCCTATGCTTGTTTCTGTGACTCTTAATAAGTCAGCAAACTCACTAACTAATATTCTATTAGTTCTAACTACAGGTGTTTGTACCTTGTAATTTCTAGTAGGTGTTCCAAATTCATCTACACCAGTTATTTCAACTGATTGTTTTACGTCACCATATCTCTCTCTAGTTCCTATTTCTCCACCTAAAAGCTTATCGAAAACATCTTCGTAAGTTTGATAACCTAATTCATTTAAACCATTATTTATACTGGTAAAAAACTTTTTAGTTCTTTCCATTAAACTTCTAGGTTTACCTGATAATTTTTTATTTTCTATATAATCTTCAAACAATAAAGCATTAGCTTCTTCTAATAAATCTACAGAGTTCAAATTTTGATTATCAAGAGCGTTGTATCTAAACTCAACTGCTTCAAGATATGTAGGCATTCTGCCCAACTCAGTTTTTAAAATATTTAACTGTTCTTTACCTAAAACTTCTATAGCTGTTTTATTATTTAATTGATTGTTTCTTACATAGTTATCTAAATTTGCTCTCTCTTGAGGGGAAAATAAATCTAAAAATACAGCAGCATGAAACAACTCATGTCCCATAGTTTTAGATAGATTATTTAAAACTTCTTGTTCTGTTGTAGTTCCTTCTCTAGCTTTAGCTACACTTAAAAATACTTCTGACCATATTGGGTCAAATTGACCTTCTGCATCAGGATTAGCTTGACCTACTCTAGTTTGTATAGCTTTATCTAGTCTTACTGAAATTTCAGGCAAATTCATTTTTTCAAACGCTGTACCTAATAAATTTCTAAACTTTTGTATATCTTTTAGTTCTTGTTTTGCTGTAGGGTCGTTTTGTATTTTAGACTGTTCTATACTGTTGAGTGTCCATTCACCATTAGCATTAAATTTATATTTACTACCCTTTTGGTCAACTATTCCAGCAGAAACAAGGTCTTGGCGTAACCTAGTAGCTACACGTTTATCTGCTAAATTGTTGGGATTTAAACCTAATGCTTTAACTATGTTAGGTATGGTAGGTGTAGAACCCGTATTTAAAACTTCAACTACTTGATTGTATTCGTTTAATGTATACGGACGTGGTGAAAAATCAGGCAAGGTAATAACATTACCTTCATGTGCGGGTAAAGTGCTTAAAAAAGAATATACTAATCTTTTTTGTTGCCCATTAAGTTTATTGAAATTTGGTTGACCTGTTAAACGTAGTGACAAAGATTTAAATCCATTTGATTTAGTGTCTATATTTACATTTAATTTTTTGCCAAGATTTTCTAACATCTTGGTTGTTACATTAGTAGGTAGGTTTTTAGTAAATCCGGCTTCTTCGTAGAGTTTTTTTGCTTTTATGTCTAATAATCTATTTATATCTGCTTGAGGCAATACACCTTGTAAAGATAATATATCTACACCTGTTGCTTCTCTGCCTACTGCATTAATTAATCTTTCATAAGCAGCAGAATTTATATTTGATGATGCTTCTACATCTCTAATATCAACTTTTCCAAAATAAGGATTTAATACAGCATTACCTAACTTGTTTACAAAAGGATTTGTTTCAGAGTCTGCATTAAGACCTTGCATGGTAGCAAAATTACTTTTTAATTCATTTGAGTAGTTAGCCCCACTTATTAAATTTAAAACTCCTGATACACCTGCGGCTTCTTCTTGAGAATTAAAAGTATTTCCTATTACTTCTTGATATGTGTCTATAATTGCAAAGTTGCCTTGTCCGTCAGGTTGCACAAAAAATTGATTAGGTGCTACAACATCACTATCTGTATCAGCAAATGTATTTATTTTTCCTTGATTTTCTTGATACGTTTTAAAAGCTTCATTAAAGAAAGGTATACCTGTATCATAAATTTTATCACCGTCTATAATTTGTGCTTCGCCAGCAAGTTCTCCTAATCCTATTTGTTTAGCTTGTTCTTTAATAATTTGAACTTCTTCTTGAGCACGTTTAAAGTTTTCTTCTTTAGATGCTGACATATTTCGTACTTCTTGATTAGCACTTATACCTCCTAAAATAGCATCAGCAGGTACAAATACAGATTCACCCAAAGTTTCAGCAAGAACCTCACCATAAGATATTCTTTCGCCATCTTCTAAAGTTGCTAACTGAGCAAAGTATTCTGCACCACCCGGCAAGCCCATTTGTAAAGGTGTTTGAGCAAGCAGATTGTAACTTTGTCTTACATAAGGATTTACAGCAGTATTAGTTGGACCCTTAACAAAAGGCATTACAGAACGATTAGCACTTGTTATAACAGAAGGTGCAATAATTCTAGTAGCTATACCACCAGTTATACCGTCTATAGTGCCTATTATTGCTCCTCTTTTAAGACCAAAATCATGTGCTTCTTCTATTAATTTGTCATTAGACAAAATTTCTTTAATAGATTCAGGATTAGTCATATCTAATCCTTGTGAGCGTAAGTATTCATGCACAGAATGACTGTATTCTATAGAACCTGACATACTACCGGTGCCTACTATTTGTCCTGAAATTTGCGGTATTGCACCAAATGTTCTTAAAGCAGCACCTATACCCAAACTTGTTCCCGCAATCAAAAGTGAAGCTGAACCAGAACGACCAAGTACATCACCTAAAAAGTCAAATTTTTGGCTTAAATCTAAATCATTCCAAAATGCACCTAATGCTCTAGGATTTTCACCATGACCCTCTTGCATGACCCATTTAAAAGCATCACTAAGTTCTACTTCATCTATAGATTTTTGTAATGTATCAAATGTGTTTAAAGTATCTTTATTAAACTGTATGAGTCCTTTTTCTGCTTTTTCATCTGTTTCGTACATTTGTGCAGAAATAGGCTGTCCCGGAAACATCTCTTGAATCTGTCCGGATTTTCCGGTTCCATACAGCATAATATATAGGTCTTGTTTTCTTTTGATTTCATCAGAATCAAGAGTTTGATTTTTTTCTTTGTCTAAAAGTGCGTTGTATTCATTAGTAACTTGTTCTTCTTCNAANAAATTTTNNTAAATNTTTNCTTTNTCTATNTTAGCTAAAGCTTCTTGNTCAAAACCAGCTACAAATTGTTNACCTATTGANTCACCTTCGCTACGTGCTTCTTCAGGACGTAATTTAGGTGCAATAGATGCGTATGGATTTTCTATAGTAAAAGGAACTTCTTCTGTGGTTTCTGTTTCAACAGGTGTGGTCGCTACAGTTTCTTCTTCAACTGTAGGAGTTATGAATTTTGTTTCAAAATTTTGTATTCGTTCTTGTATCTCTTCTTCAGTTAAACCATCTGGTAAAGATAAAAACGAACCGTCAGACAGTAAATAGTCCATTTTAGAACCTACTGGTCATATCAATCATAGGTGGGTCTTCAGGTAATGCAGATACCTGACCACCACCATATTTCAAACTTATACCTAAATCAGCAGCAACTTCAGCTTTTATTTCTGCTCTTCTTTTATCTCTAATTTCCTCTTCGGACAGACCTTCATATCCGGGTTCTTGTCCTTTCTTCGCTCTTTCTACAAATTGTTCATAATCAATTTTCATACGCTCATTAACCTCTCTGTTAAACTCTTCTTTTAAGTCAACATCTCTAGCCAGTTCACCTCTTGTTATAGTGCCGTAGCCTATAAGTTCGCCTGATTTTTCGTATGCAGCTTGATTAGGTTTATAGCCTGTTATAGTTCCTTTTTCATTTCTTATAGGTGTTCCGTATATAGAAGGTATATCTCTAGCTAAAGCTTGTGCTAATGCTTCATTAGATTGAGGTTTATCACCCGTTTTTCTGTAATAATCACCTAATTGTTTAGCTTGCTCTGATTTATATGCAAGTTCTGCTATTCTAGTATCTCTTTCTCTATCGGTTTTAGCAATATCAGCTTCAAATTTAGCTTGTTGCATAGTTTCTGCATCAGCAGCAGCTAATGTTTTAGCAGCACCTTCAATTACAGGATTTAAGTTTTTTTGCAGTTGTTGTGGTGTAGCTGATGTTCCAACAGCAAGTCCTGCTCTAAGTAAATCTAACCCCTGTCTTGAGCGTCTTCTTTTTTCTTGCTCCATAGGGTCATAATAACTTCTTACTAAATTTTGATAATCTAACTCAGCCTGTGTAGGTTGCATTCTTTCTGAATAAAAGTCGTAAAACTCTCCTACTCCTACAGGATTGTAGATATTAAAAGGAACCTGTGTTCCTGCTTGCATACCTACTATACCGCCTTCGCTATAACCCATCTTTTCTACTACTTCAGGTGCAACTTTAGCTAATGCTTCTAAACCTTTATTGGGTAGTTCTTTGCCCTCTTTCATTCCCACCATATTACTAGGCATCATTTGTCCTATACCTTGATTACTAACGGGCATCATAGGCGTATTTTGTGGCATACCTTGCATATTCATCATAGGGGTAGGTGTCATACTACCAAGACCTTGATTCATCATACCCATATTAGCTTCGTTTACTATTCTATCTGCTACAGTATTATCTTTATTATAAGAAGCCATACGTCCTTTATAGTCTTCTCTCATATCCTTACGGCGTTTCATTTCAGATATAACTAAATACTGTGGAAAAGCCCCTGTTTGCATAGCTTGCATCAAAGCTGAATCTGGTAATGATTTAATATCGTCTTCTATTTGTAGTATATTCATTTGTTACCTTTTAAATATTGAACGTTCAATGTTTAACGTACTCCTCCTAAAGCCTGATAAATACCTAGTCCACCTAGTCCTAATCCTAGCATTGTAGATGCAGCAGATGGAGTAGGTTGATAACTTGAAACTTGCTGTCCCGGAGTTATAGGCATACCTCGTAAAGCTTGTTGGAAGAATGATATGTTCTGTCTAGGATAAGCAAGTTGGTCTTGAAACTCTTGATAGCCCATATCGTATATCTGTTGCTGCATAGCCTGTCTAGCTGTTCCTGCCTGTCCTAATTGGTCTAGTCTGTCTATTTCTGCTCTTTGTCTAGCAAAACCTAAATCAGCAAGTGCACCTGCTGCACCTAGCTGTTGTGCTCTAGTAGCTTGGTCTATACCTAGACCACTAAATCTAGCTGCTCTGTCTCTATCAAAAGCAGCTTGTGCTTGTGCATAGTTTTCAGCAGAACCTGCAAGTTGTATATCGCTTATTTGTTTCCCTAATGCTGCCTCTCGTTCCGACTGCATTATTGCTTCTCTATATCCTCCTAAACCGCCTGAAGCAGCAGCATCTTGTGCTATTAAATTACTAGCTTTCAACGACTGTTCTCTAGCCGCATCTTTAGCCATATCTATAACTGCTTGTTGATAAGGGTTCATATAAGACATTACGTTGCCATATATAGGATTTCCAGCCGAATCTACGCCAGTCATACGGTTAAATGTATTTCTAGCAACAGCTTGTCCTGACCCTATAGCTGGAACTACAGTACCATCTGGTAGTTGCATTTGATTTCTTGCTATATCTTCCATCACGTTACTAGCTGGCATTATCTGTGTAGGGTCACCAGCTACAGCTAGTCCTGCTTTACCTGTCATAGCTAACTCTTGTTCAGGAGTAAACGTAGCTAATCTTTGACCTTCATAAGTAGTATATGGAGCAAGAGATTCTGTCTCTGCTCTTTGCATAAGCCTCGTTATATATGGCTCTGCATATTCAGGTAGATTAGTCTGTGTTACTGTTGATGTGGTTTCTTGAACACCACCTCCGCCGCCGCCTTTACTCATTGTCAAACCTCTTTTCAAATACCGTATAAGCTTTCTTCCAATTAGACCTGCTTAACCATTTCCAAAATCCGAACCTAGCTGTACCCTCTATTCCATCGCAACCTGAGTCTTTTGCCCAAGCTTCAAGTTTCATACAAAGCAACCAAGCCCACTCTTTAAAATCATCTCCACCAATGTATTGTATTGCACACATTAAACTAGCAGGGTATCTAACAAATTGTGTAGTAGCTACTCCTAATACTTTGTTGTCTTTATCTAATGTTACCCATAACTGTTGCTCATCATTTACTAAAGCTTGATATACATAATCTATAGTCCATCTGCCACCTGAACGACTAACAGCTTTTTCTAAATGAGGTTTTGCATCATCCCATACTGTATATAATAAATTTATTGGAATTAAACTTATTACGTAATCTGGATATTCTTCTTTTATCGTTACGTAATTAGTATCTGATTCGTCATAATTATTAACTTCTAATGTATTCATATTAACCTGCCATTACCTTTTTATCGTTTAGTGGAGCAGCTTGTTTGGTTGTGCCTGTTTTTTCTGTCCTAACTCTATCTAGCATATCATCAAGCTTGTCGGAACCTTCATTAGAATTACCATCTCCTAACATAGAAACTACATCTGCTGGAATAATATACTCACCGGGCGATACTGCTACTCTTTGTTGATTTCCAATCATACCCATAATATTGTCTTCCATACCTCCGCCCATACCCATAACTAAACCTTGAGTCTGTGCATTAGGTACTTGTTGTCTAAGAATAGTATCTCTAGCTTGTAAAAAAGCATCTACTCCAAATAGTTCTATATATGCTTGTATAACTTTATCAGGATTAGGGTGATTACCTAATACAGCTTCTCTAATTTCTTGTTGTAAAGAGAGTTCTCTACTCATGTCAGCATTCTGTATATTAGGAACTTGCATACCAGCTTGCATATTTTGGTCACCACCTTCTACATACGCACGGTCTTCTTGTTCTTCTTCTTTATCCTCTGTTTCTTTTTTGTCTTCTTGTTTTGCTTCTTCTTCAGCTTGTTTTTCTTGAGCCTCTAAATAAGCTAAGTAATCTTCATAAGTTTGAGTTCTTAATTTTTCATAATCTGCTGAAGGTATATCACCTCTTGCTAAAGCATCAGCTAAAGCTTGTTGATATGCAGTTTTTTTAGCATCTTGTTCTGCTCTATTTAAAGTTTTATATATATAACCAGCAGAAGCTACAGCAGGGTCTCTTTCATATCTACCGCCTTGCGATGGGTCATCTGCGTACATTCCAACTCCGGCATAACTTATATTACCTACCTCTGGTACATTTAATACTGAATATCCATTGTTTAACTCAATAACACTACCGTCCATTGGATTTCTGAATGTACTTAAATCATCTATTTGTGTACGTGAACCATCAACACCTATTAATATTCCAGAAGTAGCCATACGTCTTTCGCCCGGTGCTTTATTTTCTGTGCTATCTGCTACATATCCTAATAATGGGTCTGTATTAGTGTAAACAAAAGTTCCGTCTGCTGTGGAGCCTTTTGTTCCGTACCCTGTTGCTGAAACAATAACTGTATCATCATCAGCAGCAGCTATTTGTGCAGCATTATCAGCAGTTGCAATTATTATATTATCAGCAGGAATTCCTGCTTGTATTGCTGCATCATAAGCTTCATACACACCAGCTTCTCTTGCTGCGTTTAGTAAAGTTTGTCTATTTAGTTCTACTTGTGAATATGCAGAAGCAGGGTCACCAAGATATGGGTTCATGCCCATTTTTCCACCACCTGAACCATAACCATAAACTGTTTCCGTATATTCATCGCTACTAGGGTCAACATATCCGGGGTCACCCGGTTGTAATTCTTCACCAGTAACAGGGTCTGTATTACTTGTAACAACAACATCTTCAGTATATGGACTATTTGCTACTGTAGTTTGTGTACCGTCTTCATAAATAACTGTTGAAGTTCCATCATTATTGTCTATGACTGTACTACCCGGATTATTAGTTAAATCANTATCTGTAACATTAGTTTTGCCACCACCTGTGTCGTATTCTTGCTGTGTATTAACATAGGTGTCCGCACTTGTTTGTTCTTTATAAGGATTATTTTGAGTTTGTTGTTGTGTTTGAGTTTGTCCTGTTTGAGTTTGTCCTTCTTGTGTAATATTAGAACCGTATTGAGTAAAAGTACGTCCTGCACCTTGTTGTGCTAGTTCTAAACCTACATTACGAAAAGGACTAAGTAATTGTGTAGTTAAAGGTAAACCTGCATTGTAGGCATCTTGGACTCTTGATATAACACTTCCTGTAGGTACAGCATCATAGTCATATCGAGGTAATGTCATGGGTTGATAAGTGCTAGGTAAAACAGGAGGAGGTGTAATTTCTTGTCTTGTTCCAGCAGCAGCTTCAGCAGCACTAATAGCACTCGCTGGAATTACTCTATCAGGAAAATAATTAAACTCAGAGTCTATACCCGGCATATAAGTATTTGCAGGTCTATATTGACCTTCATTACCAACACCAACAATACCGCCCTCTTGATACGCAGGTACTTGTCCACCTTCAGCAGAAAAATACTCTAAGTAAGGATTCCTTGAATGTATAAGTTCAGGATATTTTTTATACATTTCTTCTTTTTTCTTTTCTCTTTCTGCCCTCAATCTATCCATATCTTGAAGGTATCTATCNTGTGCATTCTGTGCAGCTAATGAACCACCACCTAAAGCTATAGGAAGATAGTTATCAGCAACTGCTTGTATAGTATCTTTTGAAGCAAAATTAGATGCTAGATTGCCTAATCTTTCTGTTCCAGACATATCNNNNAATCGTTTTTCAGCAGTTAAAGCAGCTTGTTCTGCCAATTTTTTTTCNNTTATANNCGGTATTCCTGCTGTTTGTGCNNTNGNNGTNGCTTGTGCCGTTATATCNGCTATTTGTTGTTTTGTTAATTCTTCACCACTCAATTTAGCNAGNAACTCTCGATTCAACATATCTTTTTGAACTTCCTGATTAATTAAATCTTGCATAGCAGTTTGACGTAAACCACTAGCAGGTATTGTTTCTGTAACAGCCCCTGCTGCATCTGTTATGTCAATAGGTAAAGCTTCTCCTAATACTTCGCTTTCTATAGGTCCTTTTATAATATCACCCATAATTTGACCAGAACCGTAACCTAATACAGCAGATGCAATACCTTTTTCTAAGTCGCCTGTTTCTAAATATGTGCCTAGTCCTGAACCTAATGCTGCACCTCCGGCAGTACCCACTAATCCTGCACCTAATAAGTTAGGAAAAAATGCTCCTCCTAATAAACTACCTAATATAGCCCCTACAAAGGCTTCAGGTTGTCCAGTTTCAGGATTAATGGTTATAGGCATAATAGATGCTAATCCAGCTACTTCTTGTGGATTTACGTGCATAAGCATAGTGTCGCCATAGCGACCCATTTTTGCTAATTCTGCTGCTTGTTTTCTAGCATCCATATTATCTTTCCTCTTTTGTTTCACAGCCAAATATATTAAAACTCATATCTACTGCACTCGTATACACTTTTACAACATCTGTTTGATTTAATGTTATGCCTAAAACTATGGCAAACGAATCATTTGCTCCTACAGATTTGTCGTAATACAAAAATTGTTTATCATCAGCCGTAGCACCGCCTACGTGTACGCTCAATCTAAAAGTAATTGCTGAACCGGTTCTATTTGCTGCTACTATTGAACTTACAGTTGTTTGTGTCATATCAGGCACAGTATATAAAGTAGTTGTAGTTGTAGCTGCTGGGTCAACCTGACCTAAAACTTTTAACGTATCAGTCATGTTTCATACCCATTAATAAAAATTGATGTCTTTTAATTGATTTACTTGGAATGCTTTCTTGCATTCTTTTAAGTAAAAAAACTTCTCTTTCTAATAGCTGTATTGCTTTTACTAATACATCTCTAGTCAATTCTTCATTATTAAAATCATATACAGGCGGTGCCATTGGTAAAGTTGTAGGTGCTTTTTGACTCATTATTTTTTACCGTCCTGTCTCATTTCTAATCTAAAAGACCCTAATCGCCAACCATATCCTAAACCTGTGCTTTCAAATCTTAATATAGCTTGTCTAGTTCTTGCCCTTATAAAAGCTTGTTGTGTTGTAGAATCTATTGCACTTGTAGATAAGGTTGTCGGTGTATCTAAAGGAAAATCTACGCCTTTTACAGAAACATTTAACGTATTAGCAGTACCTGTTTGACCTCTAAATTTTAAATCCGGAATAATTTTAGATACAAACATAAAATGTTCACCATCAGGTTCTAAATCAAAATCAGATGTTTCAATAAAAGCTGTCATAGCAGTACCATCTGCATCATTACCAACTTCGTGATTGTATAAATAATTTGTATTGCTATTAGTTGTTTTACCTGCTGCCACAGGAAAATCTAAAGAATTTGCTTCTATCCAAGCTGTTCTGACAAAATCATTGTCTGTGGTGCCTATACTCCATGTATTTTCTAAGTAATTAAATATTACATATCTATCTAACTCATCAGAATCGGCAGAAGGATAAAACCACATAATTTCGTTATGGTCTACATTAGAAAGTCCAAAAACTTTAAAACTTTGTCCTAAATTTATATCTGCAAATATATAGTCTTGTACTGCACAAGGTAAAGTTTGTACGCTACCAGAATAGACATAAAAACTACCTCTATCCATAAAGAAGACTTTATTGTCAGCATTTATAGCAGCATTAGGAGAAATCATAGAAGGACCCTGCATAATTTCTGCAAAACTAAAAATAAAAGGTGCACCGCTATACTGCATAGAATGCAAACCATTATCTGTCCATATAAGTATCTCTTGCCTAGTTCGTAATGCTCCTATTATTGTTGAACCACTAGATAGTCTTGTACCTCCTGCTGTATTAGTAGAAGTAGGAGTCCAATCTACTGAACTTTCTTGGTCTGACCATCTAACAAACAAAGGGTCAATATCTGTTGAACCTATTGGATTTGCACCAAAACAAATAATATGTCTATCAATATCTGACACCATTATTTGTAAAGCTTTTACAGGAGGTGCACTTGCTCCTGATAAATCAGAAAAAGCTACAGCACGTTGAGAAGTTCCTGCACTTTCATCCCATAAAAATATTCCTCCTCCTCTGACACAAGTAATTAAGTCATCACCAAAATTATCTTGCGACCACAATCTTAATTGATTGTTAGCAGATAAAGAACTTACAGAACCCCAAGTACTAGCACCCCAAGTATCTACACCCCAACCCGTTCCTTTGACAAAAGTATCTAATCCTATATTAATTTCATAACTGCCATCTACACCAGAAACCGCCAGTACCACTTTCATCACTAGAATTTGCTGTTACTGTAGAACCTGAAGTATCTTTAGCTGTTATCTCATACGTATTGGCTGTTAAAGATTTATCTATTGTATATTCTTGATTTAAAACAGCAGCAGTTATATTTCCCCCTAAAGATACGGCTTGAGCAAAAGTTACAGTATCTCCNGTNACTGCTCCNTGTGATGAATCTGTCACAACTANTGTTGATGAACCATTTGTAGCTGCAAAAGTTATAGAATTAGTTGATGTTTTTCTTATTGGAGTAATATTATTAAAATTATCACCTTGTTTTACATATAATTTTAAATGTGTACCTACACCAATATAATCAGTTTGTCCTTGGTCTCTATAAGAATGAAGACTTCTACAAGTTCCCTCAAAACTATTTAAAGTATTTTTTTCCCATCCTCCTATTTTTTCAGGTCTTCCGCTTCTAAATCTTACTTTGTCTGCATTAAAAAAACCGCCTTCTTCTGAATAAGAAGTTCCTTCTCTAACTATGCCGGGTCTAAAATCATATTTTTTTAACATTATTCTTCTAAAACTCTGTCTCTTAATCTAATAGCCCTATCACCTACCTGTGTAGCCCATTTACTGTCTAACATTTCTACAGCAGCAGTTTTAAAATCACCTATTTGCATAGCTGATAAAAACTTTTTAAATTTACTTAATCTAGGATAACCTAAATTAAAACCCATATTTACCATCACACGTTGTTTATTATCATCTAAATCTCTCCACCACCAAAGATTTCTATCTAATTCCTCGCATACTGTATTTATATCAGACTCCAAACACTCTAATATTCTTTCTTCTGAAACAGGAGTGCCAACAGGTTTACCGTATTCTTCATCTGTTTCTAATATTAAATGTCCTACTCCAAGTGTAGGATAACCAAGATGGTCTAAATATATTTCGTATTTATAACCTTCATCTAATATTAATTCTTTTACTAACTTTTCTTTGTTCATATTAAAAACCTTCCCCTATCAAAACAGAACAGGAGCAGACTTGCTCTAAATTAATAGGGGTCGGCTAATCTTGTTTCTGTGAGGCACCGAAATAAAAACTTATTACAGCACTAGCTAATCCACCTAAATATCCTAAAACTAAATTTATTAACGCTTCGCTATTTTGTTCTGGTGGTTGTAAGGTAACTAAAAATATATATGCCAAAAATCCACCTACAGTTGCTATACCCATAATTCTAGCTGTCCAATCTTTACCAAATTGTCCTCTAGCATTTTGTTTATCGGCAGTTTCTAATTTAAAAACATCAACATCTAACTCTTTCATTTGCAATTCAAAAGCTTGTTCTGCTTTTTTTAACTCAAGCATTTGTTCCGGTGATGCTGTTTCTAATGCTTTCTCAATAGATTTAGAATCATTTTTACATCCTAAAACATCAGAAATCATATTAGCAGCCATACCGCCCATAGGTCCTCCTATGGCTGTACCTAATGTTGGTGCTACTGCACCTACCACACTTTTTAATAAATCTTTCATTTCTACTCCCATGTATAAACTTGTAAGGGTTTTGATTTGCCTTTGACCTCTATAGGGTCTAATAATTTTAAATCAAAATTGCTATATTTAGCTGTCTCCTCACCTATTAAAACACCAACACCTGCAACTTTTGTACTAGATTCTAATCTAGCTGCAACGTTACAAGGGTCACCAATTAAACTAAATGCAAACCTATCTGTAGCACCAAAATTACCTGCTATACATACACCACTATTTACTCCGATACCTATAGCAACTTCTGGTATGTTTTCTTCTACAAATTTTAAATTAAGTTCATCTATATTTTTTTCTATTTCTTTAGCAGCTTTCAAAGCTAAATTATGATGGTCTTCTTGAGGTATTATGGTATTCCAATGAAACATACCTGCGTCACCAATAAATTTATCTGTGCATCCATAGTATTTATTAGCTGCTTTAACCTGTGCATCCAATACTGCATTCATTATGTATGTAACCATTTCTGGTTCTACAGATTCAGATAAACTGGTAAAGCCTCTAAGGTCTGTAAATATAATAGAACAATCTACTCTTTTACCGTTTACCTGACAAAGTTCGGGATTATCTTGTAATTTTTTAACCATTCTAGGGTCTAAATATTTACCAAACTGCTGTTTAATTTGTTGTCTTAGTTTGTATTGTTCCCTAAATCTTAAATAAAATGCTGTGGTTGCTGTTACAAATTGAGATATTAAAGACCAAACAACATCTATTAATAATCCTTGTTGTATCAAATAATAACCACTAAAACCTGTAACTATAAAAACTATACTTGTAGATGTTACTCCCAAAGTTATTCCAAATATATTAATTAGACTTATAACTAAACAAATAGATATAAATGTAATTAATAATTCTACAAACAAAGAATAGTCAGGTATATATGGACTATCTTGTATTAATATAGATTCTGCTAAAGCTGCCTGTATTTTATGAGGTTCTAATAAACCTTTTGGTGTAGCTAACTGTGGCATTATTCCTTTTGCTGTAAATCCAACAAAAACAAATCTGTTTTCTACATCCATTTCTTTTAATGTAGTTTCACGTGGAACCGTCCATGAAATCCATTTTCTGCCTAAACTATCTGTTTTTATAGGTGGTAAACCTTTTACCTTTATTTCTTGAATGCCATTATCATTAGTTTTTATAATGTAAGTATCTGCACCTGCTAAAACTTTTAATACTTCAGTACCATAAGAGGCAACCCAACCATCAGGTGTTCTCATTAATAAAGGTAATCTACGAACTAAATTATCTACGTCTGTTCTAGCTACAGCTAAACCCTGACTTGCATTTTGTTTCAACAATTCAATGTTTTCTATAACACCTGTTGCTTTTAAACCACCTATATCCTCACCTAATACAACTGTACCTGTTGTGGGCGGATAATCTCCTGTGCCTTCAAACATAGCCAGTACACTTGGAGAAAAAGACAAAGCATTTGCAAAATCAAAATCACCACCAAATCTATCTGGTTGTGGAAACGCTATAACCCATCCAACTCCTATAGCACCTTTACGTAATAAATTTATGTGTATTTGTGCTAATGTTTGCCTAGATAATGGATAGCCACCTTCATTTGCTATATCTTCTTCTGTTATATTCAAAACAGCAAAATTACCTGAAGGTTCTTTATCTGCTATCAATCCGTCAAAAGTTTTTAATTTTATTGTTTCATAAAACTTAGGCTGTATAACTTGCACAAAACAAAGAGATATTAACAAACCTATGTATATATACTTATTCACGAACCTTGAGTTATTTTAATTATAGAATCACCACCACCATTTATTTTTACCGTATTAGAAACACCATCTTGTATAAATATAACTGTGTAGCCCTGACCCGTAGACAAATCAATTTGTGCTGATTGATTTACTTTTCGTCTTAATGATATTGATTGACCTGTTACTAAAGTTATTATTTGAGTATTTGTATCTTGTCCTATCTGTGTTCCTGTAATCCTAGTAACTGTTTGCTCTTGTTTCAGGTCATCTTCTTTAAGTTTATCTAGTTCTTCTACTATTTTTAGTAAGTCTTCAAAAAAATTTACATCTAAATAATTTATATCTAGTTCAGTAAATTCTAATTCATCTTTAGCAAAGTAGTCAGCATCTAAGTCTTCAAACTCTAAAAAGTCTACATCTAAAATATTATTACCTGTACTTGTTTCTTGTTCAGCAAACTGTTCATTTCTCTCCGGTGGTTGAACAATCAACATATTGTCTATTACATCTAAAGTTAAATCTAAAATAACAGGTTTACTTGGTATAGATTCATAAACGTTTGTTGTTGTTGCTTCGTAAGGTTTATTTAACGTTACTGAACCAAAAGCTGTCGTTACTAATATTTCACCACTAGATACGCCATTAGCATCAGGTAATAAAATTATTAAACTTCGACCTAATTCATCTACCGTACAAGTAAAATCTGTACCTCTTATAGCTATATCAGCAGTAGGAGTCGTAATAGATATGTTTTCTTTATTTATACGATTTAAATTACCTGTAATAAAACGTGCTGTACCGCTTGCAAAATTTAAAGCTAATTTAGATTTTGAAGGATTCGGGTCAAATATATATTCATCTATAACTAACTGACTGTGTTCTGTTAATTTTACCGTTGATTTATCAAGAAACTGTATTGCTATTCTGCCCTGCTTTGTTTGCACATTGTCATTCTGCTCTATACCAAACTCTAGTTTAGCTACATAAGGTTTATCTCTGACTACTTGTGCATTACCTTTTAACTCAGATATTTCTCCTATATCAAGGGCATGAAGTTGATGTGCCCCCATCATTTTGTATAACACACACAGAGCCATTATTACCGCTTGATAATATCTTGAGCCAATCTGAAGCCAATGTACTTTGTTGCTCAATATTAAAACTCCTTGAATTACCAGTTTGGTCTAAATAAAAATATGCACCTGTATATCCATCACCATCATAAGTTACAGAATTAGAGTCGCCATCAACATCTACATAAGAAGTAGCTTGGTCTACATCTATGTCAAAATCAAAAGTATTACTACTACCTTGTATAATCCAGTCTAAATCCAAAGTAGAAGCTAAGTCATTAGTAGCAAGGTCAAGTGTAAATGTGTTAGATGAACCATCTACATCTACGTTTAAATTACCACTATCTGCCCCGTAAGTGTTAGTTGGGTCAACCTGTATGTTAAAAGTATTGCTATCNCCATCAAAATCAAACAAACCAGTAAATGTATCAGACGTTATATCGCCTAAAAATTTATTGCTGTCACCTATTTGATTTATATCTAGTGTCATAGTTACACCATCAAGGTCTAATGCAGTCATTGTTCCTGCTACAGCATTTGCTCCACCTATAATATTAGATGAACCTAATTGCTCTATATCAAGATTAAATGTTGCTCCCACTTGGTCTACATAAATTTCGTTATCTGCCCATAAGAAACTTACCAATAAAAAAGGTAATAATTTTCTCATTTTTTTAAATTCCAAAATCTCTGCTCTATCCCTTGCTTTATGGTTTCTAAAACAGCAGTTTCTATTGCATTTTGCAAAGCTATATTGACTGATTCATTTTCTACCATGCCATTTTCTATTTCTATAAGTTCTGTATTATCAGAAACAAATCTAAATACATCCTGACTCAAAGCAACACTAATAATTGATTTTGTTGTAAGTACCTCCGTTAATACTTTTCCTGTTGAAACTGATACAGTTCTTAGTGATACCGTAACTGTATCTTCTCTATATTGTTTGGTATTTCCTATACCAAGATACCTAGCACCCAAGCCGCCTGACTTAACGTTGCTTTCGTACCCTATTACACCTCCTTCCATTATTAAACCTGCAAAGGTTAGAGGTAATAATTCTTTATCTTCTTTAAATGAATTTCTTGTTTGTCTTATAAGTTGTCTTTCTTTAGTAAGGTTGTCCAAACCTATACGTTCAACCACATCAAAAAATTTACCATTACCTGCGTGCTTTAATGCTCTAATTAAATAAGCATCAGGTGCTTGTGTTATAGCTGTGCTAAAACTAGCATATTGGCTATTACTTCTACGTTGTCCTGTTTTGTCAATAAAACTTTCTGGATATACTGCCACACTAGGTCTTGCTCTTGGTGGACCTATATTAGCTAGTTCTTCATTTATTAAATTACTAACCTTAGATATTTCTGTCTTAGTAACTGGTGGTATAAAATTATTTAATACAGAACAACTAGAAACTAAAGTCACCGATAGGCAAAGTAATAATAGTTTCATTTCCTTCCTCATCAGTTATTTTTAAAGTTATATAATCACCATCAACAGAATATTCAATAGTATTGCCCTCTAACTCTAATATGCCTTGTTCTTGTTGTATTTCGCCAAATAAATTATCTACAAGTTGCCTACTTAATTGTGCATAAATACGGCTTTCTAAATTTCTTATAAATCTAGCTAACGTAGTATTATTTGCTTCTCTCTCTAGTTCTTCCTGATAAGCCTTTATTTCTGCTTTTAAATCTTCTTTGCGATTAAACTCTTGATTTTCTATCGTTAAATAGTGTGCCGAAGTTCCCTGACCTGAAAAACTTGGATTTTTAAACTTAAATGACATTTCATCTGCATTTAATGTTAAAGAAATTAAAACAATATTTGCTAAAGCTAATACACAAATTAACAAAATTGTCTTTTTTTTTCCTTTATCCATTAATCTTTCCGTTGGTCATCTCTATCTGCTTTTGCTATTTTATTGCTATCTATTAGTTGCGGTACACCAAGTATGGTTTTTATAAGCGTATCTTGTCTAATAATTTCATTATCTAAACTTCGTACTCTATCTATAAGAGCAACTAATATGCCATGTTGAGAGTCAAGTTTTGTGCCAAGACGTTCTTCCATTTGAGATATTTGGTCTGCTACCTTATCGTCTAGCACATCCACTTTAGTTTCCATGCCATCTATAATTCTGTTAATTAATTTCCAAATAAAAAAACCTAATCCTAAAGCAGCAGCTATAGGAAAACCAACTTCATTAATTAATTTAACTGCATCTTCCATTAATCTACAGGGGTAAATATACCTTCATCAATTAAAATTTTACGATTACGTTGATGTTCTATTTCTATATCTTCTTTTGACTGACCATAATAAGCTACAGCTAAATGAGACTTAACCATAGTTTGATTTATGTTTTTTCCATCAACTATTACTTCACCTAAAACTCTACCGTATTTACCTTTAGAATCTTTAAGTTTTGTTTGTATAACTACTTGTTTACCTTTCTCTATTGATTCTGTTAAAAACGCTGTAGCCATTTTTCCTCTAGCTTTCTCATCTTTGTTGCGAGTACGTGATTCGGGAGTATCAATACCATATAAACGAACCCGACAACTATAAGAAACATCAAACCCAAGGTCCAAAACAACATCCACCGTATCGCCGTCAACCACTCTTTTAACTTTGCAACTATACTCATACATTCTTCTTCCTTTTTTTCTTTACCCTTTTCCGTTTTTTAGAGGGTGGTTTAGTAATTTGATTTTTTATGTTTGCTCTACTTATTACCATTTTACTTTATCTGCCCAATAAGCTGCTGACATCTTGCCTTTTTTAATATTTTTACCATGTCTTGCTTTGAAAGATTTACGTTTTGCTTTCATACGTGCAGATTCACCTTTTTTTGGCTTACCAGCAGTACCACTAACAGTTCCTACTTTTTTGCCTTGTTGTCCAAAACGTATAGTTTTTATTTTGTCACCTTCTTTAGCAACAACGATATGAGATTTTTTAGGATGATTAGGAGTACGTTTAGGTTTATTAAAACCACTAACTCCTGCTCTAGCCAATCTTGGGTCTTTCTTTTTAGCCATTATCTTTTTTTACCTTTATGTAGTCCATGTCTAGCGTGTTGTTTGCCTTTTTTAGTAGCTGCTCTTTTCTTTCTATTAGCTGCTGCTAATTTTCTTCTGCCTTTTGGAGTTGACTTAAGTTTTTTTATTGTTGAAGCTGGTGCATATACTTCTCCTGTTTCTGAAGACTTTTTGCCACTAGGAGTTCTCCATTTTTGTTTAGTCCATCTTTTAAGACTTTTTTGTGTTTTTTTTAGTGCCATGTGCTTTCCTTATTGCTTCTTTACCTTTCTTAGCGATTTCGGCTTGTTGCCTTTTACCTGCTACTTTTGCTCTCTGCTCTAGGACTGTGAGAATTTGTATCTTTCTTGCAAAAGGTTTCTTAATTTTTTTAACTTTAGCTACAGTTGCTCTTGCATCAGCAGGAGTAGCAAATTTTATTGATACTGTATCTTTAGGATTTTCATCCGTATACAATCTTCTTCCGCTACCTTTAGGTTTTTTGCCTGTTCCCTTTTTAGGGTCTTTATTCTTCTTCTTCATCTAAACCCTCACTATATAAATTGTTAAAAGTTATTGCGGGGTCTGTATAACTTTGATGACCCTCTGCCGAATGAAGATATTGAGATGGTGTAAAATCTGGTGCACCTTCTCCTGTTCTCCACAAAGCCGGACTTGTTGCTCTTACTCTATTATTAGGCAAAGCCACTATGTTTCCTTGCCATTCACAATCCTCTGTAATATATAAAACATGAGACTGTTTATGTTGGTCAGGACTATCTGCAATATCATTATCTGTATAGTCAACGGTAAATAAATAACGACTTTGATAAAATTCATTATTAATCTTACTTATCCAAGGACTAGAACTAACTCTGTCCATAACAATAACTGAGTGATTTCTTGATTCACAATCCCAAGGTTGTACTAAATGGTCTTCCATACGGTCAGGAAATTTTTCCATAGCCATATCAAAAACTAATGCTTGTATGGGCATTCTTGCCCACATAGCACCACCATGTACGTTTTCTAATCCATCATCTAAGTCTATTTCGCATCCAGTAAAAACTACTTGAAAACTTAATGACCTATCAGTAATTGTATTAACTGCTATCGCTAATGCGTGTATATATTCACCGTGATAATTTTGATGGTCACAAGTGAACTCTTTTCTAACCCAACATTTAAAGTAAGGTATGTTGCTTATTAAATAAGACATATTCTGCTCCTTTTATCTTAATGTGCATATATTAAATCATCAGAATGATAATTTAACGTTAATTCTTCTCCTGCATATATTTTCTTAGTTGTGTATACATTGTAAGTTCTATAATCATCCCAATCTAATTCTAAACACAGTTCACAATTAGGATTATCCGAATGATTTAAAAACCCACCTATAGAAGTTCTAATATAACCAGATATTATTGGTACTTTGATATGAGACATTCCTATATCAAAATCTTTTTTTATATCTTTAATTGCAAATAAACCGGAACCTTCTATATCACTTTTTTTTACTTCTATACAATCGGGCAAAGGTTTGTAATAAAATTTATTATAAATAGGGTACATTAATTTTTATATCCACCACCTTTAGCTTTATATTGTTTAGCTAACATTTGTGCTTTTCTAGCACTCCATTGTCCCGGTTTTCCGCCTTTAGAACCTGCTTTGATTTTATTAAAAAGCGACTTTCTCATTCCGGGTTTTGTGTAGTTACCGGCTTCATTAACTTTGCTTTTACTTTTCTTTTTAGTAGAGCCACCCTTTTTAAGCTTTAAACTTTGCAAAGTCTTTGCTTGCCTAGCGTGTGTCTTACTAGCTTTCTTTAAACCTTTAACTACTTTTTTAACTTTTGCTCTAGTTTTATTTGCGGGTTTTTTTTGTGGCATCTTTGTTCCTTTTAAATGACCTATTTTTAGATTTACTTGTAACTTTTAAGTTACTTCTTTTACTATTTCTAGGGTTACCGTCTTTATGGTGTACGTCTTTACCGTCACCTTTTTTTACTTTTTTTGCTTTTACAAGAATACGTCTAGCTTTATTTCTACCTGCTCTATTCTTTTTTTGTTTAGATTTGCTTTGATAATTATCGTATTCTTTTCTGTAATTACGCATTAATTATTTATCTTTAGCTTTACCTATATTTAAAGCACAAAAATCTATAACTTTATAAAGTTTACTTAAAAGCTTGTTGCCTTTAGGTGTAGGAGTAACCGCAGCTACAAAAGAAGCTATAGCTATTATTGCTGTTACCCACATAAATAAATTAATCCACATCATAGTATTTCTCCGTTTTTATGAATTCGCTGAAATGTATGCTTTACCAGTAGTAATAGCATCACTACAAGTAGTCTTTTTACTTGAAGATGAACCTACAATGTTAGGTTTATCATCATTACCATCATAAGCTAAAATAATTTCTAAATGGTCAACATTACGTTGTATCAATTCGTTTATATCAGCTTGTGACATTTTTGTATCTATATCTGCTGTACCACCAATATATGTTGACCTTTTGCCATTAGTATTAACGTCATTTATAACTGTAGCACTATCCTCTGCTGCTGTTAGACATTGTGTTACTGTTTGTGCCATATTATTCTCCTTTTAATGTTTTTCTAATTCTTCAACTTTTGCTGAAAGTTCTTGTACTGCTTTAACTAATATCGGTACAAACTTTTCATATTGCAGAGCATATTGTTTTCCATCATCTGATAAGCTAGTTACTAAATTAGTTTTATCAGATAGGTTATGATTTATTGACTCTTCTAAAGCAACAACATCTTGTGCTTTAAAACCTAAGTCAAGCCAATCTTCTTTGTGTGTACCATCATGCGTAACACTATTCAAATCTGCATCAGGGTTTGCATCCCAATCTATATACTTATGTCTTTTATCCCAATAGTAAGTATATGGTTTTAGTTGATTTACAAAATCTAAACCTGCACTTAAAGGTTGAAAGTCTGTTTTATCTCTTTCGTCAGAAGCTACTGTTAAAGATACTTGAACATTAATTTTAGAATGGTCTCCATTACCTAGAGTCATTTCATTATTACCAGATGTCAAAGAACCTCCGGGTGAGCCTGAATTACCAGCAGCATTACCAAGCATTACAAGATTACCACCAGAAGTAACTTCTCTTCCAGCTTGTTTACCTATTGCTACGTTATTATTGCCAGTAGTACCATTTTCTAAAGCTTCAACTCCGACCGCAACATTACCAGTACCTGTTGTGTAATCAAGACCTGCTGCTCTACCTATTCCAACATTATCTCCGCCAGTAGTTAGCTTACCTAATGCTTCATACCCTACTCCAGTATTATTACTACCTGTTGTTATAGCATCTCCTGAATTATTACCAACCATAGTGTTCTGAGCGGCTGTAGTGCTTGCTGATAAAGCAAAATAACCAACTGCGGTGTTATTTGATGCGGTTGTGTTTGCATCAAGAGCAAAAGCACCTACTGCTGTGTTGTCTCCTCCTGTAGTATTTGCTCCTAAAGCAGCAGTTCCTACTGCGGTGTTGTAATCAGCAGTTGTATTTTGACCAAGAGCATTAACTCCCATAGCTACGTTATATGAACCCTCTGTATTAGCATCCATAGCTAAATAACCAAAAGCATTATTTTCTGTACCAGTTGTGTTTAAATATAAAGCACGTCTACCGAATGCTTGGTTACTTGATGCAGTTGTATTATTTTCTAAAGCACTTTTTCCTACTGCTGTGTTTAAGGCTCCAGTAGTATTATTAAATAAAGCATTATGACCTATAGCTGTATTATCGTCTGCTGTTGTTGCACTATATAAAGATTGAAAACCTACACCTGTGTTATTAGCACCTGTAGTATTTGTGTGCATAGCAGACTTTCCAACTGCTGTATTGTTAGAAGCTGTGGTGTTTGCCCCTAAAGCATCTCTACCCACTCCCACATTACTGCCCCCTGTAGTATTAGCATCCATAGCTAAAGTTCCTACGGCAACATTGTTTTCACCAGAGGTGCTTACTTGCATAGCTCTATCGCCTACAGCCACGTTGTTACCCGCAGTTGTTAATGTTGACATAGCTAAATGTCCGATAGCTACGTTATCACCACCTGTTGTTTGTGCCGCTAAAGCACTTGTTCCAACGGCTACGTTATCTACACCAGTTGTAGTAGCGTTCATAGCTGAGTGTCCAATAGCTACGTTGCTATCTCCTTGAGTCAAGGCTGCAAAAACATCAACACCTACTCCTGTATTAGAATCAGCAGAACTTATAGTGCCTGTTGCATCATCACCAAACATTATGGACCCTGTACCAAATGCTTTGTACTTTAAAGCTGAACCATTAATAGTTAGTGCATCTGTTTCTGTAGTGCCATCTACATCAACATCACCAGATATGTCCAAGTCAGTTCCAATTAATGTTTGAGAAAAAGTCACTTGTCCATTAGAAGCTATAGTCATAGCATCTACATCAGAAGCAGAGCCTATAGTTTTACCGTCACCAATAATTAAATCATCAGTTAATGTGAGTATGCCTGTGACTCCTAAAGTACCGCCTATAGTTGCATCATCTGTAACTGTTAAATCGTCTTGTACTTTTAAATCTACAGCAGAAATACTAGCTAGAGCATCTACAATAGCAGCACCAGAACCAGCACCATCAGAATAAACAATCTTAGTATCGCCAGCAGGTATGGTTACATTTGCACCTGAACCCTGACTTATAATTATGTTTTGCGAACCACTTGTTGCATTTTCAATAAACCAAAGTTTAGATACTGTGTTAGGACCAATAGTTATAGTACAGGCTGAATCTAATGTTCCTGTATACTTTAAAAATATTGACCTACCGGGGTCTGTAGCACCATCTGCTATAGTAGTTGTATGCGTATCAGCGTTTGTTGTAATTGCTTCTGTGCCGTAACTGAAGGCTTCAGCTATCAACTCCAAATTTGTATTCGTCACATCGCCCCAAGTTCCTGACGCATCACCTGTTGCCATTTCATTGAGTCTTAAATCATTGACGTATGTACTTGCCATTTATTTTCTCCATTAAGCTACTTCTTCCCAATTTGGTGTTTGTGATTCATCTACACTTAGCCAATTAGGAGTTTGTCCGGGAATAACTTCATCCCAAACTAATAATTTACCTGTATTACCTGTTGTTAATACACCAGTTGGTTGAATTACAGCAGTTCCTACTACTGTTAAACTTCCAACTGAACCTGTTGCTACAAAGCCAGTTACAGAGATTATATTATCTGTAACTAAACTTAAAGTTCCTATTGCTGTTGTCCCTACAACATTAGTAACAGACATATTAGCATCGCCTGTTACAGTCTCATCACCTACTGCTATTGTCGAAGCAGTACCTGAAACTCCTGTTATAGCTACACCGGCAGCCAATAATGTTCCTACCGCACCGGTACCAGTAATTCCTGTTTCAGTTACATTAGCATCACCTGATACAGATTCATTTCCTAATGCTGTTGTTCCAGCTAATCCTGTTAAACTTAAGTTACAAATTCCTGTAACCGTTAAACTATTTATAGCTGTTGTAGCCGAAACTCCTGTTTCTGCTACGTCTGCATTACCTGTTGCAACTAAAGAACCTACCGCTCCTGTTGATGTTACTCCTGTTTCTGTAACGTTTGCTACACCAGTTACTGTTAAAGAACTAACAGAACCAGTACAAGTAACACCTGTTTCTGTAACGTTTGCATTACAACTAACTGTTTCTGTGCCTAATGCAGAAGTTGCTGCAACACCTGTAAGGTTTACAGAAACATTGACTATTGCAGGTTGACCCCAAGGACCTGAACCCCAAGTGGACCGACCCCATCCAACAGACATATTACGCTATTCTAATAACTGCGTTACTTGCGTCTGCTGTTGGAAAAGTAATTGTAAATGAACCTGCTGTTGATGTTTTATCTGCTCCAAAATCAAAAACTGCTACTGCTGGGTCACCTGTTGCTGAGTCGTTGTAAATCATACAACCTCTTGCTGTAACAGTTGCTGTTCCAAAAGTTAAATCAGCAAAGTCTGTAAACGCTGTTGTACCTGAAGTAGAAGGGTCAACACGGGTTAACGTATTACCTTTAGCAGTATAGTTTGTACCACTAGCTTCGTTACTTGTTGTATATGCGGTAGTTGCAGCACTCATAGTTGCCGAACTTGTATAAAGTGCAAGCCTAAATGTGCTCCCACCTGAGTTTTTAAAATTATGCACACCTTCCAAAAGTTCTTTCTTGAAAGANGTACACATCGCTTGTGTAATAGCCATTATAGCCTCCTTATTATATTTGCTAGGTCTTTATGACCTTGTTTTTCTAACTCATTACATATTGTGCAAACATGATTTTGAATACCCTGATTTACATAATATTGAATGACCCATTTGCATCTATCTCTAAATGCGTGTGCTTGTGCTTTTACCATAGGGTCAACGTCATCACTTATAGAAATAAGTTTATTGGTAGCCATTTCAGCCAACTCTTCAACAGTATGTCCTCTATTTTGAGTTGTTGTTACCCCTACGTTGCCTATTGATAATTCAAATTTGTCTGTCTGCATTATGGTTTATTTGGTTCTACTATATCGTTAAATTCTGTCTGTGGGTCTTCTCTTCCTGATATGCCATAAGGCACCATTTGTTGTTTTATGACTTCAGAATACCTACAAACCTTCATTCTATTATCTTCTACATAACTTACTATGGGGTCTTGTAGTCTATGATAACCATAAAGCTTGTCTTTAATCTCTACGTTTGCATCTAGTAAGTTAGACCTAAGTGCTATAGAAACATCTATTTTTTGTTCCATACATTTAGCTAACCAAAACTCACAACAGGCTCTACCCATTTCTGCAAAGTAAACTAGCTTTTTATAAGTAAAATCAGCACCATACATAGCTACAGAGCCAACTTTATTCCAATAAGCAAAAGCTATAGCATAAGCTACTGTATTGTTTAAATATCCGCATTCTGTATCTCTAACGATTGCTTCTATAGGATATAACTCAATATTAGGCACTCTTTCATCTAATTCTACTGAATATATAGGACAAGTTGCTTTAGGCAAAACTCTTCGCATTAATTGAGTTTGATTACCAGCGTCATCAGAATCAAAAAATCTTGTCATGGGGTCCATAGCAAAAATCCTATCAGGATTAGGTATAACCCCTGCCATCGCATTTATAGCCCAAACTTCATCNTATTGTTTACTATGTGCTGTAGCTATATGAAAATCTAATTGACTTTCACCCATAGCAACTATTGCTATATGTTTGCCTTTTAGGTCTTTTATTGGTTTCTTTAACATTATCTGCTCCTTAATGCTTTATGACACAGGTATTTGTAAAGTGCTATCTTTATATGTGTCTGTTGTGTTTCTTCCCTCTGCTAAAACTTTTAATCTAGCTAGTGCCTTTTCATATCTATCGTTATATAAATTCATCAAGTCAGGCTCACCTTTCATATACGTATATGCTTCTACTAAAGACCCATATAGCAAAGCATTTGATGCGTTAGTAGATAACCAAGTTGAATCACTATCAGAACCTGCTGTTATAGAAGTGGGTCTATAAAAATAATGCAGTTCAGATGTATAGTCAGCATCTGGTGTAGGACCTATAATGTATGTATTTTCATCAAATAACGAATAATGTTTCGGAGTTCCTTTTACTGTTGGATTAGGATATGCCTCTCTTATAAAAGTAACGTCTGTTCTAAGCAAATTACTATGAGAATTAGAACTAATAATAGTTATATCAAAAGTATCTAAAAAATCACTAGGCGTAGCTAGATACGGATTTCCATCTGTAAGGGTACCTCGTACGGCTTTCCTGAATACAGGTAGACGTACCATTTTTAAAATTCTTTCTTCAGCTTGTTTTATTATCGTAGGTAAGTCATTAACAAAATTTGTTTCTGAGTTTTGTAGATAATTCTGTATTGCTGATTTTAATTGTGCGTATGTCATAGTTAACTCGTTGTTACTGTAAGCTTACCTACTTTACCAAACATATCTAAACCTAAAGTGGATGAACCTAATTCTGTAATACCACCACCTATAGGATTAAAAGCAGAAAACCTTCTACTAGCTGCTAGACCCCTATCTGGTCTTGGGTCTAACAAAGCTTGAGGGTCATCGCTAGAATATTTGCCTAGTTGTAGCTGTGGTTGGTCTACATCCAAACACTCACTACAAACTTTATAGCCAGTTCTTTTTTGATTATAAATTTCAAAAACTAAATCTGTATATGGATATTCAAACCCACACCTGTCACAAAATGCTATAGATTTTTTACCGGAAGCAAAATTACCCATTAATTTCTACTTACAAAGGGTACGAATCTTACAGCAGCTTTTTCTCTATCTTCTGAGGAAGCAAGTTGCCATTGTTCATCATACATAGCTTTTAAAGCTAAAACTCTTTCTGCTTGGTCTGAATGTTTTACAGATAAATAGTAAGCTAGTCCAGCAGTTGCACAAGGCAAAAACCTAGCAGGTAAATCTAAAGTATTAGATGCAGGACTGCCTACATCTTCTATTCTAGCTATTCTGTAATAAAACAACGTATATGTTTCAACGTCATCCGGTACAGGATATAAATTAACTACAGGTGCTGCTTGTTGTCTATCTATATATATCTGTATAGGTAATCCTTTTGAAAGTTTATTTGGTATAGCAGAGTAAGTAGAAACAGATATACGATTTAATCGTGTATCGCTTTGCGTATCAACGTTGCCTGAATTAGTTCTAATAGAATGTTCTATTAAGTCTATAGTATCAGACGGTAACGTATACGTTGCAGTACCTGCTGTTAAAGCTTGTGTACCGCTTTCTACTTTCCATAAATTTATACCACGATTAGCCCACTCAAGAAACATGGTATTTAAGGAGCGTCTAGCACTCCTTAAATGATACCCAGAACGCATCTCTACTCCTGCCAAATCAAAGGCTTCTTCTGCTAGTTCTGTAAAGTCTGGATTGAATGTAGCTGAACCGCTAGTTGCCATTTACACTCTGCCACCAAATTTTTTCTTGACCAAATCTTGATACATCATTGGTCCTTTCATTTTGGATTTTCCTTTAGTGTTTTTACCACCAGACATTTTTTTCATCATAGCTTTGCCTTTGACAGACTTACCGCCTTGATACATAGCTTTGCCTTTAGTACGTTTCATACTTTTCTCCGTTAATAGTGTTTATGTGCCCAAATAATAGCACTATAGGTATCGCCGTCTGTATGATTTACTGTAGTTAACAATAAGTCACCATTGACTCCAGTTCCTGCATTATTTGGTATTCCTGATTTACCTTCGTTACCCATAGAAAAATCCCACGTATCTGAAAAGTCAGCAGGTGCTTCAAATATAAATTGATTGGAACTTGCTTTCCAAAATAATTTAAATCCCATGCCTATATTACTAAACCAAATACGTTGAATTGAGACACGGCTACAAGCCGCACCTGTTGTTGGGTTTGAATTTAAAGCAGATACATCAATTTTAGCAACGGCAGATTCACCTGTTCCGTCACTAATATTAGTTATCTTTACAATTAAATTTTTGCCACCGTCTTCTATGGTCTGCGATGTTACTGCATCAGCCATTATAGACCTCCTTAAGCGTCAGCAAATGGAGTTACTACAGTTCCTGAAGCAAGGTTAATACCCTCTACTGCATACTTAGCTGAAGCTATCGCTGTAACTCTAATGATTGTTCCAGCTATTCCGCCTTTAGTAGTACCATTTAAAGTTATAACATCATTACTAGCACCTGAGAAGAATGTTTTACCTGCTGCATCGCTTTTACCCATATATAGTCCACCAACGAACTTATCTGTGCCGTCAGTTTTAATATCTAAGTCTGTAGCTGCTGTTTCTATTACAAAAGTAAAAGAAGCACCCAAGTTGTTAGTTTGATTAGGGTCATCATCCCTACCCGGAGCAGTTGCAACAATACTTGGTAAAGTAAATTTACCATCAGCATCATTACAAGTAAGAATCTTACCTGAGTGTGCTGCTACTGTAAGTGTAGTGTCTGCTGTTAAGCTAACTACGGTTGCATTACCTGCTGAAATAAAACCAGCTAGTGACCTAACCGGTCCTGAAAAAGTTGATTTTGCCATAATTAAGTCTCCTTAATACTCTATCGTCTTGGCGAGTCTGCTAGGTCAGTCGATAGATTAAATAAAACCCTAGATTTAAAACGAAAAAAAGGGCGATAGAATTAACTATCGCCCATTTATTCTTAGCTACTACCCGGTGAACCGTAGATTCCCATGTAGTCACTTACTCCAAATGAGTAACGCTCTCTCGCTTTATAACGAACATTTCCGGTGTCAAAGTCACCATCCATAGAAGTTTCTAAAGCTGTTCTTTGGAAGTGTTTCATTCCATTAGGAACATCAGTAATAATGAAGAAAGCATTGGAATCTGTTAAATAGTGATTAACAAAATATCCTTCTGGTATTGCTCCATTATTTCTAAGTGCGTTGATGTCATTGTCAGAAGTTCCAACTCTGCCTTCAGTCTCTAAGAGTCTTGTAGCAGTAAATTGTAACGCTGATGGAATAATCAAACGTCTTGGTTTAGCAGCAACCAAAAGTCCACGCTCATCTTTATATCCAGCAATATCTATTACTGCATTTTCTAATGAGGTTTCGTTAAGGTCAGTTGCTGTGACAGGACGGTTATTATTTTTACCGCCATCAACCAAGGGGTGTCCGTCACCACCAGTAACTCCGTCACCTGATGCAGTAAATAAATTTACTCCGTCACCAGATTGGAAAGAGTTTGTAAAACCATTGTTCAATGGATTTACAGCTTTTACCTGTTTAGTGTAAGACATAGCCCTAGCTAGTGCTTTTGTATATCTAGCAGAAAGCGAATCATAAAGATTATCTTCCATCGCTTCTTCTGTAATACTAAAGCCCATCGCTATAGTTTCGTGATTATAACGTGCTGTGTAAGTTTCTTGTGCTGAATCATAACTGATTGCAGAACCTTCATTCTTAACAGGAGCAGCATCAAATCCACTCAACTTCACCTCTTCCTCGAAAGAACGGTCAGAGTTTTCAGTTTCATAGATAGCTGCGTGCTCATCGTCATAAGACGTGTATTCATCGCCAAAGAGTGCATTCAATCCCGGAAGTAACTCTTTGAGCATTTGTGCTCTTGATATAGCCATTTATATACTCCCTTTAAACACCTGTGGTGTTGTCATATTGATGCCCTGCGTTAAATTTAACGATAACATCTGTGTAAGCGTCACCAACTGAGCTATCAGGACCATCAACAAAGTCGATGATTCTAAGTGGAAGCGTAGCAGTAGTAGCAGCAATAGTTGAACTATCGACAGCGTTTTTACTACGTCCAATGCTCGTTGAACCTGCGGTCTGAACAATCGCTACATTATTACCTATAGCTGTTTGAGCCAAAGAATCGTCCCCTTGCATTTTCATCAATACATTGGGGTCATCTAACACATAGGCTTTTATATCACTAGCAACCGTAGAAGCTGGATAAAACTGCGAATATGTAGGTTGATTTGTAGTCGGGTCAGTATAAGAACAACCCATAAAAACACCTGTAGGTGTTAATGAAGTAGTTCCTGTATCTTTTTCTATAGTTCCGGCAGCGACTGTTTTTACGAAGTCACCGTAGAATATAGCGGTGCCATAATTACTGGCTATCTTTAAGTGTCTAACTTTTCCTGTAAAGGAACCGCTTGCACTCAGAGTACCAATAGGTTCTGCACCCATAGGAGTTGCCGTTGAAGACATAAATTTTTCTCCGATTAAATTAAATAAAGCACAATTAATTACTTAATTGTTGCCACCAAATTTAACCTTCGTAGTTCTTTCTGGTCTTAGTAAAGGCATACGAGGGTCATTTTCTCGTAGATAATTTCTATCAACACCTTCCATTTGTTGCTGTGCCATATCCTCATAGTATTTCGACCTCTGTTGCATTGTTTTTTCAGGGGCTTTACATAAAAGTAAACCACCTATTTCAATGTTACCTTTAGCCGCAAACTGTGAACCATAGTCAGATTGAATTTTTAATTCAGGATGTTCTTCAGCCATTACAGGTTCCCAACCTTCACGAAAACGTGTAGAAACGTTTATGTTGTCGGACTCCCCTAATATAGAAGTTCTAATCCATCTAAAAACCCAACCGTCTTGCGGTTCAGGTATTGGCAAAAGTGATTGAGGAATAAAAGCATCATTTGGACGAGTATCGTCTTTTCTTTCATCTACATCTCTAGGTGCACGCTTATCGACTACAGACTCTTCTGTAGATTCATCTGTGTCGTTTTCATATATATCAGACATTAAATTTTCTCCTTAATGAGTTCTTTAGCATATCTTTCTGGACTAATCCCAAGACGCTTTGCGAGAGCGACTTGAGTTGAAGTTAACTGCACTTTGCGGGGTTTGCTACCATTATTGCGATTAGATGGTGCTACTACCGATTGTGTATTTCTGGGTGTCGCAGTTTCAGCAACTTCGTTGCTTTCTTCAGGTGTTTCCACCCCGAAATAATCAGGGAAACGGAGTCGCATACGCTTATCCACTTCCTCATAATACTTATCTGACTGTGGCGATATACCTTCCTTGCTAACTAAGGTTTCATGTATACCATAAGCCAAAGCAGTCATCTCCTTTTGGTCATCTGACCCGAACCACGAATTGTTTCTCAACCAAGCCACCGCCTTTGGGTCTATTGTTGGCGGTTGTTGCGGTATAGGTTGTTGTTGTCCTATAGGCTGTTGTGGTGCCTGTTGTGCTCTTGCTTGTTCAACAGCTAAGTGGTCTTCTGCAACTTTTAACTCTGATTGAGCCTTTAACATATCGTTAGTTGCATTAGTTATTTGTTCCGTATCACCTGACTCATGTGCCGCCATGTGATTGCGTTTAGCCTGTTCTAGTTGTGCTTCTGCCTTTGCTTTTACTTGTTGCATCAAGGCACTTTCACCACGTTGTACTAATGCAGACAATCTTCTGTTTTCTTCTGCTTGTTGTTTCGCAAAGCTAACAGATTCTTCTCTTAGTTTTTCTGCGGCTTCTTTTGCACGTCTTTCTTCGTGAAATTCGTATTTTAATTTATTAATACGTTTTTTAACTCGCTCATCAATGCCGTCAATTTCTTGTTCTATCTCAGCTTGGTCAGCTTGTTTTTGTTCGTCAGAACGAGGTGTTTTTCTGTCATCCTCCGGTCTGTCGTCTATAATTTCTACGTCAAAATCTTCAGCAGAATCATCAGATACTACAGTATTTTTAATTCCTAAAAACTTCTCTTCTTGCGAATGNGGNCTTTCTTTTACTATATCTTCTACTGGTTCAACTGCTTCAAATTGCTCTTCTGCAAACTCTTCGTTTGTACTCATGCTTTAACCACTCCTCTTGGGTCTTCAACAACGGCTTCAACGCTGTCATCGTTTATTAATCTAAATTCTTTGCCGTGTACTAAAAATCTAGTTCCGGAATAAGAACGCATTATTATCCAATCACCTTCCTTACAATATGCACCGTTTGGAAAACGTTGTTTATCTTGGTAGGCATCAGGACCTAATTTCATTACAAATCCACATATTGAGCCTACAGATTCTCTTTCAACGTAAGATGAGGCTTTTATAATGCCCCCTTCTGTTTTCTCTTCTGCTTCAGGTAATGCTATTAATATTCGATAACCAGAGGGTTCTGGTAATTGTTTCGCTGTAGGTTCCTTTTTAACTTCAGTTTCAGAACCTTTTATTTCTTTTGCTGCTTCCATATTTTATTTTAATTGCACAGGTTTAGGACCTGCGACCTTTGCATCGTTATGATGTATCTTCTGCTCTCTCTATTAGGTCAAGCAAATCTCTTTCTGCTAAAGCTAGTCCGGCTACTATACCTGCCATATACCTATAGTCTGAAAAATCTTTACACGCACCACCAGCCATAACGTCTGTGTGGTCGTTCATTCGTTCCCTAATCATTTTGCGTAATGCATCAGGGAAGTTATCTACTATTATTTCGCTGCTCATTTATCTTTGTTAAAAACATCAGATGCAATCTTTTCACCAATTTTTGCACCTTCTATTTTCTCCTTGCTGCTTATCTCTGCTTCATCCGTAGCAAGCCTTGCAGCTATATTAGCACTTGTTATTCTTTCTTGTGAAGCTAATCGTTCTAGTTCAGTACCAGCAGTAATTGTAGATTTTTGTAAGTCTGCAATAATCTTCTGAGCATCTGTTTGCATTTTAGCTTTAACTTGTGCTTCTCTAATATCCAGTTCACGGTCACGTTGCTGAATAACAGGGTCTTTAAGTTTTTCTTGTATTGATTTCTGTCTCTCTTCAGCAATATCTTTGTGTAAGACTCGCTGTGCCGCTTCAGATACTAACTGAGACAATCGTAATTCGATGTCTTCTGGTAGTGGCTCATCGGGTGGTGGAAGTGGCACACCGAGTTGTTCTTCTATTTCTTTTCTGTATTGGAAAGCAATATGTTCTGTTACGTGTTCTGTAAATGCTCCTAATATAGCATTAGCATTTTTGCTTTGACCAATCATCTTTCTTATTTTCGGGTCATCAGCCATAGCCATATGAGTAGCTATATGTGCTTCGTGGTCTTGATACATGAAAGCTTTTACAGGCTTTTCGTTCAGTATATTCATGTTCTCAGATACAGGATTAGTAGGCTCTATATCTTCTTCTAGTGGTACTATGCTTTCCGGTTCACGTATACCTAAAGTCTCAAGCATCTGCCTATGCAATTCTGCCATGTTATACATCTGAGGTGACTGTTGAGCAAGCTGTAAAGCAGCTTGATACTGCATAATCCTTTGTGCTGTTGTAGAAGCATTAGGGTCAGATACCGGTATCACGTCAACTTCATCGTCAAAATCGCTAGGAAGCAATTCTTGACCCTCTGTTTCGTATGGATATTCAGTTGGACCAAAATCTCTTATAATTCCTGAAAGAATATTCAATTCTTTCTTCATAGAAGCATGAATTCTAGCTTGAACTGACCCCATAACCTTCATAGAACGCTCTAAAATGGCTAAAGTTGTCCCGACAGGGGCTTGATTGTTCATATCAGCCACTTTCATATCAGCTACAGACGCAAATCTACGTCCTTCTTCTACTAAATTGTCTAATAATTGATATAAAACGCCTGAAGGCTCTTTATATGGTAAAAAAGTTATATTATCTCGTATTGCACCGCCCGGTACGTCCACATCTCTGAACTCACCCGGCATAATTGGCGTGTCATCGCCTTTAATTCGCAGTCCTCTGGACTTTAAACCACCCGGAAGGTTAGAAAGTGTGCCCGCATCTACTAATTGTCTTAGTAAGCTTGTTGCAGACTTTGCAATTCCACCGATTAAGTGTATTAAACCAAAACCATAGAACCCTAATCCCGGTAAATATTGGTAATGAACAAAATGTTGTCGAGACATTTTCTGTTCATCTTGTTCATACCAATTTCTCCTTATAGAAAGGATTTTTCGAGACGAGAAATCAATCGTAACTATGTAAGGTAGTGCTATTCCAGTAGGCATACCGTCTTTTAAATCAGGAAATTCCTCTAAATCGAGGTCAACCATCATTTCTAACAAGGTATGTCTATTGTCATAGTCATAACTGGTGCTGTCACCGGTTAATTTATTGTATTTTTCCTGTATGTCACTTAAATCTTCTGAAGGTGTAGCTAATTCTATGTTCCTGTANAAGCCATTTACCTGTAATTTCCTAACTTCGTTAGGAGTTTTCTTCATAATGTGCGTAGCACGTTCGCAAGTTGTTAGGTCAGCAGCACCATAACTCACTACAAAGTCTTCAGCAGGTACAAACATAGAGCATGGTCTATTCATGCTAGGGTCAAAGTACACTTTTCTGAAAGCAGAACCCGCTAAAGGCAGATTAAATAGTAATTTTTCTGTCTCTGTACGGTATTCAGTCATTTTATCCGTCAAAAGATAGTTCAAATAGTCTTTTACACGGGCTGCTTGTTGTTCTTTTTCTCTAGTTATAGTGCCAACGACCTGTGTTCTTACCGGTCCTTTGGGCGGAAACACCTCAGTTATGGCTTGAGCCTGAAATCTAACTACTGCTTCTGTCAATAATGGGTGAAAAACACCACACGCACCGTCCCAAGGTGTCGTTCTGTCTTCGATTTTAAGCCCTAATTGGTCTAAACCTTTAATATAGGTCTCTTCCCAATCTGCTCTGGACTCTTTATCGCTTAAATAGTTAGAAACTAACTCAGATGCAAGTTCATCTAAGCTAGAATCATCCATAAATTCAGCAAGGTTGTCGTTAAAATCATCTGTAAAGTCCACAGCATCAGGGTCAAAGTCTATTAGCAGACCTCCATCCTCTGTTTCTATAGCTACCTCTTCAGGATTAGTGACCAAAATTTCTAATGGACTACTCTCCACTATAGCTTCAGGTGTCTTTAACGGTTTTTCTGCCATTTATTTACCTAGATTTTTTTTTAACAACTTTGGGTTTCTTTTTTTTCTTAGGTGCTACTCCGCCTACCCAAGCTTCATTGACATCTTCAGTTGATTTATCATCAGCTATAAATCTGCCCTGTTCAGTTCTTGCTCTTGCGGGTTCTACTATTTCTACAGATTCAACAGCTTCTTTGCTTTCTTTAATTGCTTTTTCAAATGCAGCTACTTGCTCTGTTTTTTCAACTGTCTTTCCTGTAAAGAAAGAAGATAATTTTGCCCAAAAACTCATACTTGCTCCTTTTAATAATATTCTGCTCTTGTACCAACAAACTCTTCCTCTTCTTCGTCAGAATATAATGGTACAAATCCACCTTGACGGAATCTCAACAACGCTTGTGTTGAGGAATCCACCAAGTCATCGTGCTCTCCGCTAGGAAAAGCAGCGAATTCTTCTATNACTTCCTCAGAGAATCTTTTCTCTGGTGCCCATACTATACCTGATGCAAACAAATCAGCTACAGCGTTAACTCTTGCAATCTTGTCATTACCTCTACTTGGTGTGTACTCAGACACCGGTATACCCATCTGTCTTAGTTCAAAGATTAACGGCATACCAGCAGCTTTACCCTCTACTATAAATGCGTCAGGTTGCCACTCTTTCCAATGTTCAAATGCTTTNTTCTTTAGTTCAGGAAACTCCATCCTGTCTTTGAAAGCATCTAATAATATTATATGAGGTTCTACAACTCCGGTTCCTTCACTCTCGTTATAAAAGACTCCCCATGTAGTGCAAGCTGAATAGTCTGCACGTTGAGTCTTAAGAAAAGCCGTGTCCCAAGATTGTATTATAAATTCGCATTGTGGAGGTTGGTTGTATTCCCAATTCTTCCACCACTCTCTTTTAACAATAGCACCCTCTTCTGAAGTAGGGTCTTGTTGATATTGAGCAGACCATTTAGATACCGGTAGTTCTGCTCGTAGTTTTTCTAATTCTTTTATGTCCCAAAACTCTTGCCATAGGCTTTTACCGGAAGGCAATATAGCTGGAAACTCTATAACTTCCCAATCGTCTACACCGGCTCTACTTTCCTGTGCCTTTAGTATTTGACCAGTCAAGTCTCTTTTGTGCCAACGTGTCATAACAATAACGATTGACCCGCCGGGTTGTAAACGCTGTCTTGGTCCTGATGTATAGTATTCGTATACTCTATCAAACACAGAAGGGTCTCCACTCTGTCCTTCTTGTTCAGAATGCGGGTCGTCTATAATTAAAACATCCGCACCTTTACCAGTAACCGCACCGCCAACACCTATCGCAAAGTATTCACCGCCTTTGTTTGTATTCCAACGTCCCGCAGCCTTGGAGTCAGATTGTAAAGCTACGTTAGGAAATACATCTTTAAAATCTTCGGAGCCAACTAAGTTTCTTACCTTACGACCAAAGCCTACCGCTAATTCCGCCGTATGTGCAATCTGAATGATTTTCTTCTCAGGGTACTTACCTAGATACCAAGCCGGTAGTAAATAGGACGCAAACTCCGATTTTGTATGTCTAGGCGGCATATTAATAATTAGCCGTTTTAGTTCACCCCTAGCTACACGGTCAAACGCATCAGCCATCTTCGTATGATGATACCCTTCAATAAAGGCAGACCATATATGTTTGACAAAGGGTAAGAAGTTTTCACCGCACTCTTGTCTGTTCTTAGCTTGTTCGTATTCCTCTAACAGAGATAGAAATTTATTCTGCTCACTAACAGGTAGTTGTTTAATTTTATCTAAGTAAGGATTAGCCAAGTTAGCCCCCGCAACGTTTATAGATTTCTACGACTACTAGGAGAGCAATCATATTTTGAGGATGTTGTGAGGGCTATGGGGTAAACATTGAGCGAAGTCGCCCAAGATTTTACACATAATAACTGCCTTCTCATGTTCGTCAAGTGTTTTCTTGTAATTTATTTATACGGTCTCTAAAGGCATCCATGTCCCGCAGCCACTCTTTCTTCTTTTCTTCGGTGGTCATGTTCTCGCTCGAAATTTTTTTTTCTACCACTATGTCCGTCTTTTGTTCGGGCGGGGCAGTTTTATGTATGACTTTAGGTTTAGCCGGTTCTAGTTTTTCTTCCACCACCGCTTCTTTCTTTTCCAAAGGAGAGTTTCTAGTAGACATCATAGTTCGCCAGCGTTTAGGTTGCATAGTAATCCATCCATCCTCATGCAAGCGTTTTACAATAGCATGAATGGTAGACCTAGAACTAACCCCTACTTGTTTCGCTATGGCTTCTAATGACGGTCCACAATGATTTTGCGTCCAGTAATCTTCTATCGCTTCTAGCACTAATAACTGTCTTGGTGTCATATCATCAAACTTACTGCCAAAATAAGTATAAAGGTTACTGCTATTATCTTTATCTCATCTTTATTATACATATATACCCCTATTCTCCGGTACCTTGAACGTTTTCCATACATTGTACGAAAATTAATAGTATATATGCAAGCTGGACAAAAAACAAAGGGGGGTACCTCTATCAAAAATTATGAAATTGAATGTGCAAATTAGTGTATACGTGAGCCTGTCGCAAAAAAAATAAAACAGGGGGGTGCGGGAGGGTGGGGGTCGCCCTGAAACCCTTATATGATAGTATTTCAGAGGTGCTGTATAAATTTTGAACAGGTAGAGGTCTTGGATATTTGGAAATAGTCGNTGNGGAAATGTGGCAATTAACTATTGAACGTTCAATATTTGTTCGCTGTGCCGGTATTAATCAGAATGTGGCAAAGGGAGGGTCAATATTTCTTCCAGTTTGCTCTCAATCTCAGTAGCTACTTCTTCCGGTGTCCTGTCTTTGGTAGTTGTCTCTATCCTCTCAACAAATAGTCCTACATCTGAAGTCTTTCCTATCAACTCAAGAGCCCTGATTCTAGATGATTCATTGTTGCTAGGGTTCAATGCTTCCTTCTGTAGCTGTTCTAGAACGAGATGCCTAAGAGAGAGGGCACTTGTCTGTGCGTACTCCTCCTTTCTCTTAAATCCTTGCTTCAACCTTTGGGCTATCTTAGGGTTCGATTTCAGCTTACTGGCTTCAACGTGGATAGCTGAGTCCTTCATTCCTTTGGCATTGTACGCTGTCCTGTATGCGTCACTTGCTGAGTTGCCTTTTAGCAACTCCGCTATAAACCTTTCTTGTTTGCCTGTGAGTGGATGTATTTCTTTTACCTTGTCTTTGCTCATGTANGAAATTGTAGCTGTCCTACGGACAGTTTGAAATACACCGGTGCGAACAGTCAGCAAACGTTCACAAAATATTTTTTGTAATTTGGGGTTGCATTTTGTGTTACGTTCCTATAATATTCTCTTTGTCAGCGAGAACTGATTGCCCCTTCGGGGCATAACGACCCTTCGGGGTGCCGGTTCACTACCTAACTGACAGGCTTCTAAGCCTTCTGTCGTGAGACACAAAGAGCAAGGAATCCTAGAGTCCGGAAGACGAGGTAGCAAGGTACAAAACGGGAGCCTTGTAAAAGTTGGTGATGCGAAGTCCCTGTTACTACCGAGACTAGGTAGTGAAGATGAAAGAAGAACAGTTAACGGTTCGGAGATTCGGAGAAGGTAAAACAAGGGTCGGACATTTTGGGTCAGCAGATGAAACGCTGATTCGGTTGTATGAAAATCTTAGTATGTGAAGAGAGACACAATAGCTAACACGGTTGGCAGTCACGGTTTGGTGTGACGTGTTGGCAGTCACGGTTCGGTGTGACGTGATACGGTTCGGAGCGAACAGACGGAAGTATGACTGATAGGTTGAGTAGTCGAGGGGCAAGTTACTGCGAAGGTAGCGAGAGAGAAGACGGGCTTGTAATGAGTCCGTTTCTTTGTAGGTGTTTTAACCGGCACCTACAAAGAAGCGAATGTGCTTCAATTTAATTATTTAGGAGATAGTCAATATGGAAAAATGCGTATGGTGTAAAGCACCGGTAAAAACTGAGGGAACGTACTGCGAATCTTGCAGAGATTTCATTTTTGAAATGAGCGAAGAAGAGGAGGTGAAGTAATGGCAAAAGCAACAAGAAAAACTTACGAAGCTTTAACTCAGATTTATGTGGATAGGGATATGGAAGTAGAACTTTCTGATTTACCATTACTTAAATCACTTAGTATTGATTTTGATGAATTCAAAGACTATGTGAGAGCAAGCAACATAAGACATAAACAAAACGTTCTTATGTGGAAAAAGATAATGAAAGAGCAAAACGCTATGCTCAAGGAAATGGAAGCTATAGAAAAACTAGAAAACGAAAGACTTAAAAAAGAGGAGGTGCAATAGTGGCAGAGAAAATGATAGCTGAATTAGAACTAGGATATACACGGGTTAAAGACTTGCTTAAAGAAGCGACACCGGAGATAAAAACTCCCGTAGTCGATTTACAAGTTAAGTTATTTTCATTAGCAGAACAATGTAACCTAGGTAGAGAAATGGCGGGTTATTTGGACATTGTAAGAGTCAAGGCAAGTGAATTAGAGCATGCACTTATTGAATGTCAATCAGCCTTTGAAGATGCAATAGCAGAGGAGGTTAATGTAAAGGAAGTCAAGGGTAGCAGAGATTATCAAGGCGGCGTTGCCGGAAAAATTATTGTAGAGAGAATGAAAGGCAATGCACTTTTAAAACCTTATGCTAAAAGATTCGCTCATTTGGAAAAGGTAACTACGGATGATTTAGAACATTGTTTACCGGATTATATTTCCGGTGGGCTTATAAGAAAATTAATGAGTCCGGCAAGCACTTCAATCCACTACTTTGATGATGTGGCTTGGAAAAATATGGACAAGGAAACCTAAAGTAGAACTATGAAGAAATTTGTAGCTAAGAGAATATATCCGGAAGGGTATCTTTACAGAGGTTATGTAATTGAAAGAAGGCAACAAGACTACGTGTATTGGAGCATAGGCGAAACTGTTGATAGTCTAGGCAATTACAGAGAGCCTACAGAAAAATCGCATTTTTATAATGTGGTATGGCATGATTCAACAGATACTTTGAGGGATGCCAAATACCTTATTGATACTGTGTATTACAAAGGTGATGTAAGGTTAAATTAAAACTACTGATGTGCTAGTGAGACTCTAGCGAAAAGATTAAATAGATTCATAGTCTAGCCTGTAACAAGGTTCTTCTAGTTGTTGGACGTTTGTGTATTGAACGTTCAATATTTGTTTTAATATAGGAGAGCAATTATGCAAACATATATCAAGCCTTCAGAACTGAAAGGCAAGTTAGAAACGTTGATTAGTTTAAATAAACCGACGTTCATTTGGGGGGCTTCCGGTATCGGTAAGTCAGAGATTATAGCGAAGGTAGCAGAGAAGCTAGACTACAATCTGATTGATGTCAGAGTTTCTTTGTTAGACCCTGTAGACCTGAGAGGTGTACCTAGTGTTGAGAATGGTATCACTAANTGGAATCCTCCGGTGTTCTTACCACGGGAAGGTGACAAGACTTCTATCTTGTTTTTGGACGAGTTACCGCATGGTAGCCCTAGTGTTCAAAATGCTTTGTTTCAGTTGATAAGAGACAGGCAGATAGGCGAGTACAGGTTACCTGATTCGACAATCATTCTTGCCGCCGGTAACAGAGTATCGGACAGAGTAGGTGCTAACAAGATTAACGGTGCACTTGCTAACAGGTTCGTACACTTACACCTAGAAGCTGATGTTGATGATTTTTGTCACTACGCATTATCGGAAGGAGACTTTGAGCCAAACATTGTAGCCTTCATCAGATACAGACCGGAGTTACTATTTGACTTCAACAAGGATTCAGTCGCATGGGCTAGTCCTAGAGCGTGGGAGTCTGTTTCGGATATTGGTAAAGCTAACAAGCAAAACCTTCAAGACCTTGCCCTTGTCGGCGGTTGTGTTGGTGATTCTGTTGCGGTTGAGTTTTGTGCATTTATGGGAATGGTTAACAGTCTTCCGGATGTTTCAGAGATTATCAAAAATCCTGAGACTTACGAAGTTTCAGAAGACCCTTCTGTTTTGTACGCACTNACCGGAGCACTAGCTGTTAGAGCGAATGCTAGTAACTTTGATGCAATCATTACCTACATGACTAGAGAGGAAATGAGTAACGAGTTTGCGGTTCTTTGTGTCAAAGATGCGGTGACTAGGAATCCACAGTTGACGAAGACTAAAACCTACGTTGACTTTGTTACTAAGTTTGAGGATTTAATTTAGGAGTAGTTATGCTATTAAATGAGAAGGCTATCTTGGTTAGCCCAATAATCAAGAAATGGAATCCACGTAAAGTTGACAAGGCTTTACGTGATGCTGTTGCTAGTGAGTACGGTGTTGATTCTAAGATGTTGAGTACATCTAAGAAATTAGTTGCTCTCAATGAGGGTGTTTTCAAAAGGATAGAGACAGTAGACAAGAAGATTAGGAATCATTGTTTCTACTCTATCGGTCAAGGGTGCACCGGTTTTTGTGTGCCTTATGACTACAAGGGTAAACATCTTTTGCCTACAGAGTTGGAGGGTGCATTCAAGGCAAGATTCAACGAGTACAAAGACGAGAGGGAAAGGCTTGTTAAGCAAGTTGTTGATTCTTGGGATGATATTGTTGAAGGTGCAAAGGAAGAGTTGAAAGACTTATTTGATGCTGAAGACTATCCCACAAAAGAAGAGATAGCTAGTAAGTACGAATGCAGATATGTTCCGGAGTCACTACCGGAGCAAGCTTACGTATCTGAAGTTGCAGACCCTAGACATGGTGTTTCAGAGTCGGATGTAGTCGAGGTTCAAAGTAGAACTAAGTCTGATGTTGAACTTGCTACTGAGACAGCTACGAGAAACATTAGTGTTCTGTTGACACACTTAACTGACTGTCTCAAGAATGATAAAACTTTCAGAGATAATTCATTCGACAAAGTTAAGAATGCTATCGAGACTTTTAGTGCTTGGAACTTCAACAACAATCCGGAACTTGCAGAGGTGAGTGAGATTCTTACTGATGCAGTTTCTTCTATTGATAACGCAGATGTTCTTAGAAAAGATTCTACAAAGGTTGATGAATTTGTAGAAGCTTCAGACAAGGCTTCTGATATTTTAAATAACTTGGACGGTGTAATATGAAAACAGCTAAACAGTTAATGACACAGGCTAGGATAAGGTTGATTGATAAACATCCTTTCTTTGGCAATACAGCTATGAAGCTTA
>FUFK010040507.1_pt1 | contig 55479 bp, 48 predicted proteins | sample 1021851 | NCBI WGS metagenome assembly FUFK01 (sample SAMEA51879418, study PRJEB19060) | metagenome | reverse complement strand
CGCTCCAAGGCGCTCGCCCCAAACTGGCCGACTTTTGCTCCGCCACAATGGCCGATTTTTACTCCGCCGTTGACAGGCCGAGATATCGCTTCTCTGAAGCAGCCTTAGGCTTCTCCAAGCTGAGCTGGCCGCGTTGGAGGCATGTTACTTCTGCTACGAGTGGCCGAACGATATTGGTCTTCAGCGCCGTGCCGCGATCCTGAACTGAGGCCATTTCGGTGGACTGGAGTCACTTGATCTTATCTCAGGGCGGAGCAGGCAGAATGGCATAGCGTAGCGGGGTTATCCGCTTCATTGAGCGGTTTGCCACCAAAGGTAAATGTTGGCTTAGCAAGGTGTGCGGTAGCGCCAACAGCACGACCGCACGATTATCGCGGCCCACAGCGACAGGCGCAACCGGTCGAACTGCAATCTGCTGCCAGCATTTACGTTTCTGCTGCTCGGTGCAGGATCGAGGTCGAACTTCGATCGGTGGAGCTCTGACCTCTGCCCCTCACGTTCGACTGAACGTCTTAGCGAGGAATGCACCCGCCGACGCACTCAGGAGGCGGCGGCGGTATTATAGTGGTCCCAATTGCAATGTAAACTGGTCGAATTGCAAACTGTTGTTAGTTTTCACATCTGAAAATACGGCCAATTGAGGGACACTCCGGAAAACCGACCATTGATTTCATTGTATTTTTTAAGCCGCCCGACAGGCAAAAGTGCCAGTCGGGTGGGTATAAAACTGCCAAAAATAGTTCGAAAAATTCAACAAAAAAGCCGCCCAATTGGGCGGCTTCATCTCACTATCAACAGTTCCTTGGGGCCGGGGCCTACGAATCTACAAGCTCAAGAACCTCCTGCCGGACGTAGATCGCACGAAGAACGATCTCCCTCGGCGCAATGGGTGAGATGCCCTGAATCGTCAGCTTCATGCTGGCACTCCTCGAGCCAATCCCCATCATCTCGGAATACTCTTTCAAAGTTATGTATCGCATCGAAAACTCGGCCACCTCTTCGACCGCGATCATACGCTGTTGGGCGCTGCCAGAATTGCTGAAGAAATGCTCTGAGAAGAACGGTTTCCCATCTGCATCACCAAGCGCCGAAAGTGCGTAGATGCTTTCGGGCGGAAGCCCCAACTTGCCGGAAGCCTGGTCGACAGTCATGAAGCCAGCCGGAGGATTGTACGACATGGCGCGACGAACATCTTCCGGGTGGACGTGTAAGCTTTTGAACTTACGGCGCGGTTGGCACGCCTCAACGCGCTCCAAGACGCCATCCAGGATAGCGACGACGATATCGAGAGCCGGCCGGTGCAAGGCCTCCGCAGCCCCGGCAATGTCCAGGTAGCCCTTCGACGGCCTCGGGACCTTGACCGCACTTCCCATCAACTTGGCAAGGAACGATTCTGCGTCCTCTCGCGCCACGTTCGTTAGGACTCCACTGCAGGCCTCACCCACCGGCACCAATCTCGGGATCGTGCCGGACCGCGTCAACTGCTCCGCCTGCCCTCGGGTGCAGTTCAGAAATGTTTCCAGTCGTTTGGTTGAAATCGAAGTTCGCATCCTTTCCGCCATGCCTTCCCCTGCCCGCGCATCGAAAACCTGATAGCGCAGGCTTTGTCCCTTCACATCTGCAATGAGCCCCGCATTGACCAAAGCAATCCGCAAGGCTTCCACTTGGACTTTGGCCTTGCCCGCCAGAGAATGGGTCGTATGCACATGCTGACGATCCACGGGTTCTCCAAGCAGTTCGACCCCCACTGGGAGAGCGAAACGCTCCAAGATGAACCCCCGAAGTAAGCTTCGGAAGCTATTGGGATCCTCATTTGGCTTACTCAGGTACGGCCACTGGTACAGGCAACTGAACGCTGTCAGCACTCCTCCGATCTTTCCAGATTTCACATACTGATCATAGATCACCTGAAAGGCCTCGCGTAGACCTGCTGCATTGGCTTCTGCATACGCATAGCCCTCATCCTGCGCGGCGACGCGCTGAGCGGGCGCGAGTTTTTCCAGATTGGCCCCTTGTTGCCCGATCAAGAGCATGCCGAGGAGTTCGCAAGCCCTGACGGCAACGTCTAGCGGTTGATCGTCAAGCCAGTCCGGCCCCTTCACACCGGCGAGCCGTTTCATCATATAGCCTTGGAGAGCTGAAGTTTTACAAGTCTCGGCTGAAGCAGCCAATCGATCCAGTTCCGCCTCACTATCAATGAACTCTGGCAGGTTCTTGAAGCGGTCCGGGTAGGCATTAATGGACCGCTTTTTCAGCACCAGATTGTGCCGATGACAAACTTGGGTCGCCTTGATTTGCCAAACGATGCGCCCGACCGGCATTCCGTCGGAAGGGCTACCTGAAGCCAAATCCTCAAGAAGGCATCTCGGACAAAACCGACGGGCACCCGTGTCAACGAATTCGACCTGGACAAGTTGGCCACCAATACTGCGTCTCCGTTGCCCGTTGTGCAAAAAGGTCATGCGCTCCAGCCGCGCGACATTCGCCCCAGTCAGACGGGACACTCGCTCAATGGTATTGGGCCCCGGCGCAAGGATTTCGTGCCGAGGCAGCTCGATCATGTCGAGAAGCTTGGTCAAGGGCACATTCCCGTGAAACCGCGCCACACGGTTCAGGTATGAGGTCATGCTTTCCCCAGGGAGAGCTTCGAGCTTGGGCAACAATGGCACGATCAGGCCACCTTCTTCCGGTTGACCTTCTTGTGGACTTTGGGGCTCTGACTGACATCCTCGCCTTCATCCTCGAGTTCGATGGCCATCCAGTCAGCCGCGGCGAAGACGTTGGCGTCGACCGTGCATCCCTCACGAACGCCCCAGGCGTCCTCGAAATGATGCACCTCCAGAGTCGAGGCGCCGTCGTAGAGCGCGCACTCAATGGCTTCGATGATACAGACGACACTGCGCCCGAACCGATACCGGCTGCCATGGATAAGCCGGTTGATGGTATCGTCATCAATCGCAACATCCAGCCCGGCCTTCGCGGCATACGCCCCGACCAGGCCGTTGATCCGCGCGTTGTCCACGCCAAACGCCAGAGGGGCTGGTCGAACTTTGGTGAACCGGCGATTTACCTGCGGGTCAATGCCCGTGATCGACCCAAGCCGTTCAGTTCCACTCAGCACAAGAACGACAGGGTGCTCGCCCTGCATCAGCCCTTTCAACATCTTGAACATGTTTTCTGTCTCGGCGCCCGAGGCGGATTTGAACATGTCATGCGCTTCGTCGATCCAGAGCAGCGTTGCCCCAATGACCTTCAGGCGATGACGCACCATATCCCACACGTCGTAGACACGCGTCCGATCGCTGACCTTTTCGACACCCATCTTCTTCAGGATGTCGACGCCGAGACTGCGCAAGGTCGCAGGGACCGCCACCTTCAAGTGGACATAGCGCGGCGCGCCAGTCTGGGGATTGTGGGCCAAGGGTGCAAAGTTCTTGAGGACTTCAACGATAGCCGTGGTTTTCCCTCCCCCGGACCCCTCGATAAAAGCGATCCCCTCGGTTTCCGTCCCACCGGTGCAGCGGACAGGAAGATGCGTGAGTTCTCCGTCCTCATCACGGGTGAACTTGCGGCTCAGTTGCTTCTCGAAGGCCTTGTCACGATCGGTCTCGATATGGGCGTTCCGCAGGGATTGCATCACGGCGGCGATTTCTTTGTTCGAAAGAGTCATGGTTTTTCTCCTGTTTTACGGTGCCTTGGGGATCAATCACGCATTTTCCAGGTATCGGCAGGCGCTTCGTGCGCAGCGGAATCTCCGGCCGTATCCTTCACGGAGCTGGGCTTGGTCTGCACCACCGGCGTCACGGTCCGGCCCAGGCCATCCGAAGACGAAACTTGTTTCTCGCGTGGAGAAACAACATCAAAGCTTGCCATGGCTTCCTGCTCGACAGCCTTGAAACGTTTCTCGTCCCAACCATGGTCAATGATGCGGCGGGCGGCTTTACGCTCGGCGTTCAGGGCTTCGATATCGGCAATGGTCTGGGCGATCACGTCCTCTTCCCACTCCATCCGCTTCTGATCGCGGGAGCGGAGTGCGCGGCGCGTGGCCACCCAGGTCGAGGCATCGACCCCTTGGAAAGCGTCACTGACTGCAGGAACAGCATACCAGGTACCATCAAGCTCAACCTCAACGGTCCCGATGTCCTCCTCGAACCACCGCACATTCACCGGATGCTTGCCACGCTTCAGATACTTGGCCGCCAAGTCGCCGGTCTGGTAGCGGACGTTCAGGATGCGGATGCCGTCTTTTTGCAGCTCACGCTGCAGGGGCAATCCGAACGCGAGACGTTTGCGCCGCATGGTCGGGGCAGACATCAGGGGATAATTGCCATCCTCGAGGTCCTTCTCCCACTGCTCCAGCGGCGTCCGCAGCCCCAAGGACTCCTGCGGCGTGTTGTGATAAACATCGACAACCCAGCGCACGAGGGCATAGATCAGGTCTTCGAGGGCATGGCAGGCAAGTTTCTCGGAAGGGTGAGTACCGCGTTCAACCACACTGCCAAAGGTACGGCCCGACAGACGGGGCAGCAAAGTCGTCGCCAGCGTTCCGAACACCCGTTCGATCTTGCCCCGCATCGAAGGCTGGCCGGCGATGGTCTGGACTTTTGCAATGCCGAGATCCGTGCAGGCATTGGTGAACAGCAGAGACTTGAACGCCCCGCCATTGTCGACATAGAGCGTTTCCGGCGTGCCGAACATCGACCAGGGCGACAGCGCACCCATTTTGTCGGCGAACTGCCCCTTGTCACTGACAACCATACGCAGACATTTGAGGGCGCTGCTGGTCTTGGGGTTCGGCGTCAGCGCCAAGCCCACCAGACAGTTGGTCCGGCAGTCGATCGCTCCAACCATCCACCAGCGCTTCAAGGTTCCGTCCAAGCCCATTGCCACCCGCTCTTCCGGCGTGAACATCAGGAGCAGCTTGCTCTTGCTCAGGATCGTCAGAAGATCGATCTTCCATTCGTCCATCTCGACGCGCTCGAACGGACGGAGAACCTCAACCCCCTTGTTGACCGGACGCATTTTTTTCATGGCCTCACCGTGACCATGCCGTGCAACCATGACATGGAACTTATCGAGGCATTTGATGAAATTGCTCACCGCATCGCGTCCCGGGGTGCGAAGCTTGACCTCCCCCTCCTTGTCGCGGCGTGCATTCTCCTCATTGAAGGCGAGCTTCACATCGACCAGCACAGTTGCCTTGCTCTTGCGCTGACGGGACATGTACTCCTTGTTCACAACCTCGGCGAGCAGAGCCATTTCTTCGATCGTGAAATAGCTGTTGGTGTTGCCACGCTTGTCCTGGTTGTCGATCAGGGCCTTCTTCCCGCCCCGTTTGTAGGCGGCCGCCCATTTCCGCAGAGTGCTGGCGGCGACTTTGTCAGGGAGCACGACAGAGCTTTTGGAGCGGGGTTTCGGCCCTTCGCCACGTTCGTACTTGGCCACCTTCAGGCTGTATTCCGGATCAGGAAGCGTTTCCTCCAGATAGGCCTCAGCGCCATCGCGGATTTGCGACATTGCATGATTGATCTCGTCATCATCGACCTTGAAGACTTTCCGTTCCTTCAGCTCGAAGTAGGATTTGACCATGGCTTCACGCTGATTGGCACGCTTGCGCTTCGTAAGGCTGAGGCCGGCCATGAACACGTCATCAACCGTGTTGGCCTGAGCGGGGCGCAGATGTTCCGGCAGCTGCGCATAGGGGCGCACTTCGATCTCCCCGCTGGCGTTCAGCCGGTTAAGCGTGCCGAGGTCATAGGTCGCCTTCTTGTGCGGATCATCAATGGCATAGAAGGTGACCGTACCATTCGTCTGGTAGGCGTACCCCCAGCTCTCGCCATGCATGCAGTACACATGATCTTTGTCGAGGCTGAAGGTGAGGAAGGATTTTTCGTGCATGGACATGGGAAGTCTCCTGTTTAAGAAAAGTTGGCGCCCGTGATTGGGCAAGGGGGTGCTGTTCCCGCGCGCGGCATTGCGCACGGGTGGCAAACTTGAATGTTTCGACTAGGCCTAGACGACCGTCAGAGCCGGTTGCGGTTCCGCGACCAGCACAGGGCGATCCGGCAGATGCTGGATCAACTTCTCATCCCGGGCATTGACGATCACGGCGTCCGGCGAGATCCGTTCTTTCGCCTGAAGTCGCGCTTCACCTGTCCGAAGCAGACGGATCAGCGCCCGATACCCCCGTGCGCCCAGACCGATGGCCGAGGTAAGCTCGCGCAAGCTCAAGCCACCGCCGGCAGGCAGACTTCTGAGAGCATGTTGAGCGGCATTGTCGGCATCGAAGTCCACGGCACGGACTGCAGCCATGACCTTCGCATTGTACAGGTCGACCGGATCCAGATCGACTTCGGTGAGGATACGCACTTCATCCACGAAGTTCGTCTCGTAGGCCCACCAGGTGACGGCCTGCATGTGCTCCTCGAAGCTTTCCTTCTTCGACGAATAGAGGCGGACTTTCGGTTTGACTGCGAAGGCAATGCGTTGCCCGGACACGAGAGTCACAATCACGTCGAAGATGTGCTTCTTTAGTTTTTTCCGATCCCACCCAAAGTGAAAGATCACCTGCTCCTGCATGCTGGCGACATTCCGGACGGAGTTCAGAATGTAGGAACTGTCGATTTCCAGGTGGCTCTCGTGCTGCATCCGAACACCGGCCCCATCGCCAAGCACCGAGTGTGCTGTGCAGTGTGCGGAAGAAGCGGCGGGAACATCGCGGACCGCTTGGGAGGGTGTCGGCAAGACGATGCCGGTAAGTTCATCAGGGAGTGCGTCAAGATGATGATGCACATCGCGAAAATGGTAGGACATGGTCTTCTATCTCCAAATCAGGTTGCACTCCCCGGTCGGTCGGAAAGCGTGCGACCCCATGGATCTGCCCCAGCACGAGCCCACTCGGGCTACATTGCGGTTGGCTGCGGGCAGACCTTTCCCGTGGCGACAAATGCCTCGCAGAAAAGAAGGTCGTCATGTTCTGGAAGCATCCGAGTCCTTGAAACCGCCCCGATTGGGTGCTAGGTTTCTGAATGAAAGTGGTGGACCTCGGTCTTCCAAGAGAGAGCGGTCTGTTGGCGCAGATCGCTGTTTCGTTTCCTGCTACATCGTCAGTGCCTCCTCTGTTGCGGCGATGAGTATTTGGTAGCCACCGATCTTGACTCCAGAAAGGCTTTTTCTTTTTCTGACAACGGGTTAGCGTCAGGCATCACCCATCAGATTGCGAAAAAGAAGCCTGCGGATCTTTTCTGTTTTCTCGTAGGCACATCATCTTGTGCGGATCCGCTCTCCCCACCCCGCAGATCACCGAGGTCTTGCGACTGCCGCTGACGTTTTCGCAAAGTGAAACGGGCTGAGATGTAGGCTTCCCACGGGATATTCGGCAGCAGGACCATGGTGATCACACCGCTGATTGCGTCGGTTTTCAGAGAATCACCACGCGATTTTCGAGGTGCGATTCCACGAGACAGGACTGCAATGTCTTGGGCGGGCAATTGGGGGATGAGTTCGACAGCCATCGATACACTCTCTATTCTAAAGTCTCGGACGCCAACCGCAGGGCAAGCGATTGGGCGGGTTCACATCATATGAACCGTATGAGCCGAGGCGAGATATGGATGCGTTGCTGTGTCATGACCCACACATAGAAACCCCATCCACTCCTCGACAAGATTCCTCCCGGCCAGAAAACACAGGCCGCGGGCAAGGCGTGGCCCCAGCGCCACAATTTTGAAAAGACCACACCTGCCGGCTTGCGGCCCCTTGTCGAGATCGGGCATGGGTTTCCCTATCAGGGCAGATTTGCCAACCCCTGGCTGATAGGGAAGTTTCGTCACCAGTTCGCCATGCCCTTCGGCTCACGCCAAAAGCAGCCCGCGACCCCAAAATTTATTTCGTGTCGAAGCTTGAAAAGGCAAAGGGCGCTTCCCAGAAGCGAACAATTCCTGCCCCCAGGATCAGCAAAGACTTCCCGCCATCATACGCAATCTCAGAGCCGAAATTTATTAGCCACCAGTGAGCCCAAGCTGAAAACCATGGGCGGCGTCCAGCTTCTCACATGCGTGCTCGGCGGGGATGTCACTTACAACAGCATCAGCTACAGCAGATGATGTGACCCTCACCGCACTGCACAACCAGCATGGGGCCAGTCACCCTCGGGGAGTAAGTTAAAACAATGGTAAGGTGCAGCGGTAGCAATTGTTGCGTCCGCATACAGGGCTGAGAGCAAAACTATGAATTATGAAGATAAAGATGCGCAGCTGGATGACCTCGGCCGGCGCATCGATGAAGCGTCCGATGCTGGCGATAAAGCGGCACTCGAGGCCCTTGATGCCGAATGCGCTCAACTCCTCGCGCATGATGCCCCGGCCGACGCCTTGCTCTTCTATTTTCGAGCAAATGTTCAAGATGGCCTGCAATCCGCTCTGCACCCCAGAGATTGGTCATGGCGCCAACGTCATCGGGAGCTGCAGATTCTCTATCTGCGCCAAGCACGCATAACTCCCTCATTCGCGGCACTCACCCCGTCCCGACGTGCTCAGATAGTTACCAATCTTGCGAACCAAATGAGTACGCTCGGGCGCCCCATCGAAGCTATGCGCCTTTACGAAGTAGCGCTTACCGCGAGCCCGATGTTCGCGATGGCGCTTTTGAACCGCGGACTGGTACGTTTGAGCTTCGCTCGAATGGTGTACGACGATGGACACAGGGCGGTACTCGCGGCCCACGCTTGCCGTGACCTTGAGAAGGTTATCGACCCAGATCTAAACTGGGAAAGTGCTCCAGAGAACATTATCGCTTTTGTACAAGAGAAAGCCTCGGAGATCCGCTCTGATGTCGACGTTAACAAGGTCCTGAGCGCGACTGAAATGGACGGATGGTCGCTCGGGAAGAGCGACGAAAAAGCCTACCGCGTTCGAATGCTGGACCGGCAGCTATTTTTGAACCCCTTGGTGATGCTCGGACAGCATTCGATTGCCGCCTGCGATCCGCTCCATCTACCAAGCCATACCTTCACAGATGGAACGGCACCGCCGCTGCTCGGCTGGTACAATCAGATGAAGCAGGAATTCGTCAGCGCGCGCCTGCTGTATCATGAAGCTATGGAGGCGGAGCCCTTCGATGACTTGCCCCAACACTTCGCTGACAACCAGATACGTCTCTATGATACTCTCGATTACCCATCGTTCGCGATTGGAACTGAAAAGCTACGGCTTGCATTCCGCACTGCCTATGGCCTGCTCGACAAGATTGCAGGCTTCGTGAACTTGTACTTCGAACTTGGGCATGACCCGAACCGTGTTGACCTCCGCGGAGTATGGTATGATGACCTCCGCAAACGGCGTGCGCTACATCCGAAGGTGGCGGACCTCCCGAATCTGGCGCTTCGGGGTCTTTATTGGCTTTCATTCGATATTGTTGGAGAGACAAAGGGATCCAGGGACGGACCAGACGACACACTCGCCCCCGAAGCCACCCACCTTAACGTCTTACGCAATGCGCTGGAGCATCGCTGCCTCGTGTTGACGATTGAGACGTTCGGGGTGCGTAGTGGCGACGGCATCGAGCGTGAGAGCATCACTGCGTTCCAGCATCACACGGAACGGATACTCGAGCTTACCCACGAAGCACTTATTTTATTGTCACTGGCCATGCACGAAGAGGAGATGCGGAAGCGGCAGGACCGCAAGCATGACGCCCTGATCCTTAGGACAACATCGCCAGAATACAGAAGCGGTTGGGGTAAAACTTGAGATATTCCTCTAGCGCCTCCACCTGGCGTCAACGCCTCCCCAACACGGACCTTCATACTTTGCGCGAGGAGACCCAGCTCGCCCACGTTGCGAGAATCTTCCTTTTCGCGCGGCAGTCGTCACGTCAGTGACATTCGAACTATTTAGTCAGAATGTGACTTTTGGTTTACGACTTGACAAAACAGGTCAACTCCGACTATATCTCCCTCAGCAGCCCGGAGACACCCATGCACATGACAGACCACATCACCACCAGGATGAACCAGCGCGGCATCCGCAAGGACCTGATCGATCTGACACTCGACCTCGGAGATATAGAGGGGGACAAGATCATCCTCTCCTCGAAGATCATCGACAAGGAAATGAGTGACCTTCAGCGCAGGCTGAAGACACTCTCGGACGCCCGCAAGAAGGGTGGCATCGTTGTGGTGGCAGATGGCGACCACCTGATTACGGCCTACCACAAGAACAGCTTTAACGCTAAGCTCGCCAAAAATAGTTAATTCCTACCTCTGAGGTAAGCATGAAAATCCAAGACCTACTCCACCAAACGCGGGACGCCATGCGACCCGAAGAGGCCTACGCGCTTCTCGTCGCTATGGCCGCAAATCTGAAGTCCGGTGGATCAATGGACGAAATCACAGTCAGCCAGCCCCGCCACAGGGAGGTTCTGCCGCTCCTCGAAGGGTCCGCGAAGGCCCTCCTGGCCTTGGAGCCGGTGGAACGCTTTCGCACCCTGACCAGCTTCCTCGCGTCTCCCGAGGCGGAGCGAACTGATCTTGGCTGGCTCCGTGAGGAAGCGGTAGAGCAGATCATCGACATGATCGATGGGGCGATGAGCGTGCGTTTCTCCCATGTGGCAAGTTTCGTACCCTGCCTCACCTATGCACATCGCATGTCACTTGCAGGGAAAACCCCGAGCGTCCGGTTCACCTGGATCAACGAGGGAGAATGCCAGTTGATGAGGGACATGGCTACGGCGCTTGACCTGGAGGGCATCATTACGGTCGAGCTCGCTTGGCCTTGGGAACGCCGAAGATCTGATGATGCGGACGTCGAAGTCGTACTCCCCCCGTTTGGTGTGCCTATCAAGCAGCTGGAAACGATCCCTCATCGCACACTCGGGCTTCTGGGGCTTCGGGAAGGGCGGAAAGCACGCCTCAATGCTGAAACCGTTTCCATTGCAGATGCCATCGAGAATACCCGCGGTCGCGTAATCTTGTGTGTGCCAGAGGGGGAGCTGTTCCGCATGGTCGGGACCGAGCCCGTTGCCAGACGCGCCCTGCTCGACAGCGGCCGCCTGCAGGCTGTCATGAGTGTGCCGTCGGGCATGATGTTTGCCAATACCTGGGTCAAGACCAGCCTTCTTGTTATCTCTGCCGCAGATGCGACCTCCAGTGCCGTGCGCTTCATTGATCTGGGGCACAGGACACTGTCTCAGAAAGGCCGCCGCGGCCGCGCAGAAATTCTGGATGACGTCTCCTGGCGCGACATCCTGAAGGGCGAGACACCGGAGGACCGGACACTCGCTCGGGATGTGACACGCGACGAGATCCTCGAGAACAACACCGTTCTGGTGCCGGAGCGGTATCTCAACGTCGGCACGCGCGAACAAATCGATGCGCTGCTGGCCCAATCCGATGTAGCCGAACTCTCGGAGGTGGTTGACCTAGTCCGCCCAGTCACGATCTCTGCCGACGAGGAGGGAGAATACACCTTGTTCGAGGCTGCGCCCGGTGACGTGAATGAACGAGGCTTCGTCTCAACTCCCAGACGGGAAATCACAGTCGATCGGGCGAAGTACAACAAGGCCTTCAACCAACAGCTCCGCCCCGGGGACGTACTCCTGTCGATCAAAGGCACCATCGGTGTCGTGGGCCTGGTGCCTGATGATGTCCCGTGTGAAGGGAAGGACACGATCTGGACGGCTGGTCAGTCTCTGATGATCCTGCGCCCGAAGAAGCGCGTGAACATGAGCAGCCTGGCACTCTACGAGTACCTCTCGAACGACACCGTCCAGGAATACATCAAGTCGATCGCCGGCGGCGCTGCCATCCAGACCCTTGCGATGAAAGACCTCAAAGGGTTTGCGGTCCCCATGCCAGATGAAGAGACCGTGCGGTCCATTGAGGAGAGTTTTGCAGAGCGGCAAGCGATCTTCGATGAGATCGATGAGATGAAGATGAAACTGAAAGAGGTGCGCAGCCGCGGATGGCCGCATGACCTCCTGCGAACTGAAGGCTGAACAAGAGGCACAGTATCCACAGGTATTCGACAGAAAACCATTTAAATCTATTGGGGTAGCCCCCTACATTGAAGTTGAAGGCCGGACTGTGGATTTGAGCCATGCAAAAAATTAAAAGATGAAAGACCGATAGAGAAAAATGGCTGACACGATCGAAAAGACCCTTTTTGCCGCAGCTGACAAAATGCGCGGCGCCATGGACCCCGGTGAATACAAGCATGTGGCCCTGGGCCTGATCTTCCTGCGGTATGTCTCTGCGGCTTTCGAGGCCAAGCGCGAAGAATTTTCCAAGGACGAATACATCGATCTCGAAGATCACGAGGAGTACGCCGCCGAGAACGTGTTCTGGGTGCCGGAAAAGGCCCGCTGGTCCCGCCTTGCGGCCAACGCGAAGGCAAATGACATCGGCGTGCAGGTCGATGACGCCATGCGCGAAATCGAGAAGTCGAACCCCACGCTGAAAGATGCCCTTCCCAAGGTCTACGGCAAAGCCGATCTTGACCGGTCCATCGTCACCGGCCTGATCGAGATGTTCACCAACCTGCAGCTTCACGGCACCCGATCGGACTTCGACCTGATCGGACGCATCTACGAATACTTCATCGGCGAGTTCGCGACATCCGAGGGCAAGCGCGGCGGCGAGTTCTACACCCCCCGCTCCATCGTCTCAGTCATGGTGGAAATGATGGAGCCGACCCATGGTCGTGTCTACGACCCCTGCTGCGGCTCCGGCGGCTTCTTCGTCCAATCCGAAAAGTTCATCTCCGCCCATCAGGGGCGTGTGGATGACATCGCGGTCTATGGGCAGGAACGTAACCCCGCCACCTTCCGTCTGGCGCGCATGAACCTCGCCATTCGCGGGATCTTTGGTGATATCCGCTGGAACACCGAAGGCACGCTCCTGAAGAACGCCTTCCCTGATGACCGGTTCGATTTCATCCTGGCGAACCCTCCGTTTAATATCTCGGACTGGAACGGCGAGATGCTGCGCGAGGATCAGCGGTGGGCCTTCGGCACCCCGCCGGTAGGCAACGCCAACTTTGCATGGATGGCGCATATCCATCACCACCTGTCGGCCAACGGCATTGGCGGTGTGGTCATGGCCAATGGCTCGATGTCGTCCATGCAGTCCGGCGAAGGCGATATTCGTCAGGCCATGGTGCAGGGCGATGCGGTCGATGCCGTGGTGGCTTTGCCGGCGCAGCTGTTCTTTGGGACGCAGATCCCGGCCTGTATCTGGATCCTTGCCAAGGACAAGTCGAACGGCACGGCCAATGGCGAGAAGCTGCGCGATCGTCGCGGTGAGGTGCTCTTTATCGACGCCCGTAAAATGGGCGCCCTAGTGCCGGGATCGCGCAAGCAAAAGGAGCTGTCGGACGAAGAGATCAAAAAGATCGCCGACACCTACCATGCCTGGCGCGGGGAAAAATCGGCCGGCGTGTATGTGGATGAGGCAGGGTTCTGCGCCTCCGCCGAGATGGACGAGATCCGCAAGCACAACTTCGTCATGACGCCGGGCCGCTATGTTGGTGCGGGGGCGGTTGAGGATGACGGTGAGCCCTTCGAGGAGAAATTCGAGCGCCTAATGGGGGAACTGCGGGAGCAGTTTGCTGAAGGGCGGCGGCTGGAGGCCGAGATCGAGGCGAAGTTGGGGGGCTTGGTATGACATGCCCCCGTGGCACTCTTGGTGAGCATGTAAATTTCAGCAATGGAAAAACATCTCCAGAACGTGCTTTAGAAGGAGAATTTCCGGTTTATGGCTCAAACGGCCTGATTGGATTTTCAGACCTCACAAACTCACCTGCACATACTTCAGTCATTGGTCGTGTCGGATCGTATTGCGGGAGTATTCATTTTTCGAAAGAGCCATGTTGGGTAACTGATAACGCAATCAAAGCGACGGCAAAAAATGAGAACGAGTCCCGTTTCTGGTACTATGCAATGTCATGCCAAGATCTGCATGATCTGCGTTCCGGGTCAGGACAACCACTGATCAACCAAACCGCACTCAAAGCTGTTGAGTTGCCCGTGCCCAGTCCCATTGAAAGGCTGGAAATCGCCTCCATCCTCGGCTCACTCGATGACAAAATCGAGCTGAATCGCCGCATGTCAGCCACCCTCGAAGAGATGGCGCGCAGCCTTTACCGGTCCTGGTTTGTCGATTTCGATCCTGTGCATGCCAGAATGGAAGGCCGCCAGCCCGCCTTCATGGACGAGGCCACCGCCGCGCTCTTCCCTGATCGTTTCGGAGAAGGTGGGCTTCCGGAGGGGTGGAGACTTGGAAAGCTTTCAGACCTGATCGACTTCAATCCAACGGAACGAATCTCGAAGGGAATTGAAGCGCCTTACCTAGATATGAAGACGCTTCCGACGTCGGGCATGCAACACGAACCTGCAACCCAACGCTCGTTCACTTCAGGAACAAAATTCCGAAACGGTGATACTCTGTTGGCACGCATTACACCCTGCCTTGAAAATGGCAAGACAGCGCTCGTCCAGGGCCTTGAGGGAGATGCCGTTGGGTGGGGATCGACCGAATTTATTGTGATGCGGCCAGCAGGCGACACCGCGCTTGCATACCCATATTGCGTCGCCAGAAGTTCAGACTTCAGAGATGAAGCAATCGCATCGATGACAGGTTCCTCCGGACGCCAAAGGGCTGATGCTGGCCGCATCAAATCGGTTGATGCAGCTATCCCGCCCCGGGAGATCATGACAGAGTTCTCTTCGACGACCGATCCTTTGATCAGAAAGATTGCTGTGCTCGGTTCGGAGAGCCAAACCCTCGCAGCCCTCCGCGATAGCCTCCTGCCCAAACTTATGTCCGGCGAACTCCGCGTCAGCGACGCCCGAAACCAAATCGAGGAGGTCGCTTGATGTTCCGCGTTGACCGCACACAGAACCGCCTGTCCCGTCTTGTCCAGAAACGATTTTCCGACCTGAATCTGCGGGAGAGGGATCACCTGCAAGAATGGCTGGCCAACCAGCCTGACGCCCTGGGCGAAGAGCTCCTCATCATCCAGAAGGAGTTCGACGGGTTCGACGAGACCCGCGAGCGTCTCGACCTTCTGGCGCTCGACAAGGACGGGAACCTTGTCGTCATCGAGAACAAGCTCGACGACTCCGGGCGCGACGTCACCTGGCAGGCGTTGAAGTACACCGCCTATGTTTCGCCGCTCAAGACCACCGACATTGTCACGATCTATCAGCAATACCTCGACCGGTATTGCGGGGGCGGCAATGCCGTTGAACAGATTTGTGAGTTCATGGAGGTCGAAGACCTGAGCGAGGTCGTGCTCAACCCTGGGAACGACCAGAGGATGATCTTCATCGCAGCCAACTTCAGGCGCGAGGTGACTGCGACCGTTCTGTGGCTGTTGAGCCGTGGCATTCAGGCGCAATGCTTCAAGGTCACGCCCTTCATGCTCGGTGATGAGCTGATCATCGACGTCCAACAGATCATCCCGACGCCCGAAGCGGCAGACTTCATGATCGGGATGTCGTCCAAGGAGAACGAAGAGAAGGCTACTCAGGACACTCAGAAAAAACGCCACAAGCTGCGGTATGATTTCTGGGAAGCCGCGTTGGAGCAGTTGCGGGCCGAAGGGGTCGAGGTTTACCGCAACATCAGCCCTGCGCGAAACCACTGGCTCAGCGCCGGATCGGGCGTGCGGTCCTGCCCATACCAAATGATTTTCTCTCGGGATGAGGCCCGCGTCGAGCTGAACTTCGGCCGCGCCGACGCGGTCGAGAACAAATGGCTCTTTGACCAGCTTTACGGGGAAAAAGTCCAGATCGAGGCTGCCTTTGGTGCGGAACTCACCTGGCGCCGCATGGATGACAACAAGCAGAGCCTCATCGTCTACGCCAGCCCATTCGATGGATACAATCGCGACATCTGGCCGGAGATGATCACCTGGCTCGTCGACCATATCAGAAAGCTCGAAGCGACGTTCCGGGAGCCCCTTGCACGTCTGAACCATCAGCTGCGCAACCACGACGAGGAGGGCAACTGATGGCCTTTGCATCCGAAAACGATCTGGAACAATGGGCCTTGGGCGAACTCCAGGGCCTCGGCTTCACCTATCTTCACGGCTCGGCCCTTTCACCCGAAGCCGACGATCCGGTCCGTGACAGCTTCCATGACGTGCTTATCCTCGGCCGCCTGGAGGCCGCGATCCGCAGGTTGAATCCGCATCTGCCCGATGACGCGGTCCGTACGGCGATCAACGAAATCCGCGACACCAAATTCGCAGGCGATCTTCTGTCTGAAAATCGCCGCATCAATGATGTGATCGTCGGAGGCGTGCCCGTATCCTGGTTCGAAGGGGGAGAGCAGAAGAACGACATCGCGCGTATCGTGGATTGGGACAACACGGACAACGATTGGCTGGTGGTCAACCAGTTCGAGGTGGTGGGCAAATCTGCCCGTCGACCCGATGTGATCATCTTCCTCAATGGCATGCCGATCATCGTCATTGAGTTAAAGGGGACCGAAACCGGCAGCCTGAAAGGCGCCTTCAACCAGATCGAGACCTACAAGTCCCAGGTGCCGGATCTATTCCGCACCAACGCGTTGAACGTCATCTCCGAGGGGGTGACCGCTCGCTATGCCTCTCTTTCGGCCAACTTCGATCGCTATATGCTCTGGCGCACCATCGATGGCGAAACGCTGGTCGAGGATGGAACGGCTCTTGCTCTTCAGACCTTGATGGAGGGCCTGCTCAACCAGGATGTCATCCTCGAGATGATGAGGTTCTGCACGGTATTCGAGGACGAGGGCAAAGGGCCGATCAAGAAGATCGCCGGCTACCATCAGTTCCACGCCGTCAGGAAGGGTGTGAAGGCCGTTCTCGACGCCCGCGGCGAAGATGGGCGCGGCGGAGTCATGTGGCACACCCAGGGCTCTGGAAAGTCGCTTCTGATGTCTTTCCTTGCCGGCCGCCTGATGCGCGATCCTCAGCTCGAGAACCCGACCCTTGTGGTGATCACGGACCGGAATGATCTCGACAACCAGCTCTTCGCGACCTTCTCGCGCTGCGCAGCCCTCTTCGGGGAAGTGCCGGTTCAGGCCGAAGATGTGCCTGACCTTCGCATGAAGCTTGCCGACCGCCAGGTGGGCGGGGTGATCTTTGCCACCATCCAGAAATTCCGCCCCCCGAAGGGGGAGGTCGACTTCGGTGAGTTGACTGATCGTTCCAATGTCATCGTTTTTGCCGATGAGGCCCACCGGTCCCAGTATGGATTCGACGCCAAGGTGAACAGGGAAACCGGTGAAACCCAATATGGCTTTGCCCACCATCTGAGAACGGCGCTGCCAAATGCGGTCTACGTTGGCTTCACCGGAACGCCCATCGACCTTGTGGGAGCAGACACCCAAGCCGTCTTCGGGGATTACATCGATGTCTATGACATCGCCCAGGCGGTATCGGACGGTGCAACCGTGCCGATTTACTATGAAGGCCGCGTCGCCAAGATCGAATTGGCGGAGGACATCGGCGAGATTGTCGATGCCGAGTTCGAAGAGATCATCGAGGAAGCCGAGGCGGACGGTGTCGAGTTCGACGAGGCGAGCCGTGGGGCAATGTCTTCGAAGTGGACACAGCTTGAAAAGCTCGTCGGCGCCGAGCCGCGCCTCGATGCGGTCGTCGAGGATATCCTGACGCATTTCGATGCACGCCTAGAGGCCATGGATGGCGGCAAGGCGATGATCGTCTGCATGTCCCGTCGGATTTGTGTCGAGGTCTATGAGCGTATCGTGGCTGCACGCCCTGACTGGCATTCGGATGAAGATGCCAAAGGGTCTGTCAAAGTCGTCATGACTGGTGCCGCCCAGGACCCGGCAGAGTTCCAGCGACACATCCGCTCCAAAGCGCGTCTCGAAACTCTGCGCACCCGCTATCGCGACCCTTCGGACGAGTTGAAGCTCGTGATCGTGCGCGACATGTGGCTGACCGGCTTTGATGCCCCCTGCATGCACACGCTTTACGTGGACAAGCCGATGAAGGGCCATGGCCTCATGCAGGCCATCACCCGGATCAACAGGGTCTTTGGCTCCAAACCCGCCGGCCTTGTCGTGGACTACATCGGCTTGGCGGCTGATCTGAAGAAGGCCTTGAAACACTATTCGAATGCCGATCAGAAGCAAACGGGCGTCAGCCAGGATGAGGCGGTCCATGCCCTGCATACCCAGCTCGACATCATGCGCGGAATGTTCTTCGCCGTTTCCTACATGGATGCGGTGAACGGGACGGCGGCCGACCGGATCAAGATCTTGCCCATTGCGATCGAGCATGCCCTCACCTTGAAGGTTGACGGCAAGGAGGCGGTGAACCGCGAGGACTCCAAGAAGCGCTTCATGAAAGCCGTCGTGGGACTGGTGAAAGCCTTCCGTATTGCCGCCGGGACGCATGAAGCCGCGGCTACCAAGGATGAGGTCGGTTTCTTCGTCGCGATCCAGTCCGCCATTCGCAAAATGGATGCATCGACCAGAACGGCCCGAACTGCAGAAGATGCCGAGTTGGCGATCTCACAACTGCTGAACCGAGCTGTGGCCTCAACGGAAGTGATCGACATCCTGGAGGCCGCCGGCATCGACAAACCGGACATCAGCGTCCTGTCAGAAAACTTCCTTCTGGGACTGCAGAATACGCCGCACAAGAACCTGGCTGTAGAAGCCCTGAAGAAGCTCCTGAACAGCGAGATCCGCGCCCGCACCCGGACCAACCGGACACAGAACGACGCCTTCTCCAAGCGCCTACAGGACGCCATGGCGCGGTATCACAACCGCAGCATCGACGCGGTGCAGGTCATCAAGGAAATGATCGATATGGCGCGACAACTCCAGGAGCAGCCAGAGGACGGTCTGACCGCTGAGGAAATCGCCTTTTACGATGCCTTGGCGCAGAACGAGAGTGCGCGCGACCTCATGGGCAATGAGGAATTGCGGGTGATTGCCCAGGAGCTGGTGAACGCCGTGCAGGCGACATCATCGGTGGATTGGTGGCGCAAGCAGAATGTCAGGACGAAGATGCGGGTCACGATCCGCAGGATCCTGAAGAAACACGGATTCCCACCGGATCTGCAGGCAGAATCCGTGAAAAAAGTTCTGCAGCAGGCGGAAGTGTTGGCTAAGGAATTAGCGTGAGCGAGGGGCAATTATGACGCAAGAAGATAATCCACAAAGTGAGCCGAGCCAGGGGCCGGAACATCTTGAAAGCATCAAGATTGCTCACCTTACCATGCTGCAAGGTGTCATTACTCGGATGGGCGCGAACTCATTTACCTTGAAGGCTTTGGCGGCCACGTTCGGTAGTGCAGCCATCGCCGCTTTGGCAAGCTCCAGCGAACCGTCGATGTTCTACGCCGTCGCAGCCCTGATACCAATCTTTATGTTCTGGCTCATGGACGCCCAGTATCTCCGAATTGAACGAGCCTATCGCAAGCTTTACGACAAGGTCAGAACGGGTGAGCAGGTAGAACCCTACTCCCTGGACGCAACGGCATTCATGTCCCACTTCGGTGTCGCGCTCAGAATTGCGATCAGCTGGTCCGTTGCCATCTTTTATCTCGCGATTCTGATCTCCCTGGCAGTCGTCGCATCTATTATTTTTTGCGGAGCATAGCACTCACCGATGTTTTCACCCACACCATCCAAGAGAAGAGTATTCTTCTCGTTCCATTACCAAAACGACATCTGGCGTGTGAACCAAGTTAGAAATTCGTGGCGCTACGCAAAACCAGAAACTCGTGAAGGGTTCGGATTCTACGACGCAAGCATCTGGGAGAGCGCGAAGCGGACAAGTGATGATTCACTTAAAAATCTCATTCGAAATGGAATTTCCAACACTTCGGTGACATGTGTCTTGGCAGGTGAACAGACCTACGCACGGAGATGGGTTCGCTATGAAATCGCCCGAAGTGTCTTGAAGGGAAATGGCCTTCTGACGGTCAACATATCGAGTCTGCGGGATAGACTTGGATATCAAGCAACACAGGGCCCGAACCCTTTGGACTACATGGGGCTCTACAGGGACAATCTTGGTCAGATCCGCTTGGCAGAATTGAAGACTAACAAGTGGTACCGGTACCAGGATTATCAGCAGGTAATCACGCCACCTGAAACTTGGTTTGTCCCCGCAGGAAATGTTGTCCACAAGCTCAGCAATTACGCCCTGCACTATTGTTACGTGGCACACAGGGGGAGCGACAACTTCGGAAGTTGGGTCAGGAATGCAGCAAGTATAGTGGGGCGGTAAATGGTAAACCAATCGACAATCATGAATTACAGGGCGGAACCAGCGTTCCAAGACCGAAGCCGTGTGATCAACGAAGCCCTGGAAAAGAACCGCCAAACCGCCTTTCTGTCACACAGCCACAAGGACTATGAACTCGTCAGGAGGGTTCAGGCGTTTTTGCGAGATAACGGCTGGAATGTCTACGTCGACTGGCAGGATGAGAGCATGCCTACGAGCACCAACCGCGAGACCGCGAAAAAGATTAAGGACAAGATCCTGAAGCTGGACTGGTTCCTCTTCCTGGCCACCCAGAACTCAATGGTAAGCAGATGGTGCCCCTGGGAAATCGGCTACGCAGACGGAGTGAAGCCAATATCCAGAATCTTAATAATCCCAACAACTGATCAGTCAGGAAAGACGCACGGGAACGAGTATCTGGACCTCTATCGCCGAATTGAGCATGGCTCCTCTCCAACTAAGAGTGCCTACGCCGTCTTCGATCCTCGCGCCGAGAGAGGCACCTTCCTTGAGAGTATCCAGCGCTGATCAGGCGCATTGGTTGAAAATCTGGCTATATCAGATTTTATAGGATTGCACCCGAGCACCCTCGCTGAGCGCGAGTTTTCAGCTAGCGGGCGCAACGTTCCTACGGCCTGGCCAGCGAGCGCCGGGCAAGATATTTTGGAAATGCACAACCATAGTAGACGGAATCTTTTTGACTCTACCCTTTCCACCTGCCACCAAGAGAAAAGCGTGCGACGGTATCAGTTTTTCCACCCCGTATAGCACGCCAACTCGACGCCATTGCGGAAGTTTGCAATTGCTTCTCTCTAATACACTTCGGTCGAGAACCGTGGCTGCTCATAGGCCATAAGCAAAATCTTGTAGGTTAATGTATTTCTCTGAATGCCAGAGACTCTAATAAGCCTTGAAAGCGGTACGCCGTCCTGACTCGACCTCATAAAAGCGGCAGCAGCTTCTCCATAGAGCTCACATTAGATAGAGTCATCTCTACGGTCAGAGGCCACGGCCTGATCAGACTCTTCAGCGCTTGATTGCGATGCAACCATAATCGATATTGCGAAGGCAATAATTGCCGCAATCTTTCTCATGCACTTATCCTCTCGATGTTGACAGGATGATAGCACGACCCCGATCGCCCACATATATGTCGAAGAAATTCAGATGTGGATAACCCACTCAGGTCTACTGGGATACCGGGAAATACTTACTACATAGAAATTACTCTTCAGCCAGCTGCAGCGATAACCTAAGTATCAGTGCTGCGTAGTCTTCAGATCCATTTCATCCGTTTCGAGTCGCAACACCTCGCCCCAAAGCGCCGTCTTGAAGCACATCCAGTCCCGCCGACTGCCACCCTCAACCTCATGGACCGAGATCAACCCGGCCCACTCCAAGGGCTTCAGAACGTAGCTGGAGAACGCCGCCAGCTCCCGCCACCTGGCATTATCCCAATCCGGCCCATCCCCATAGAACAGACCATACAGCTGTCTTTCCGTCAGCCCCTGCTCCAGTTCGACATTCATCACGTTCAGCCAGACATCCCATGTCCCGAAAGGGCGTTCATCCAGGCGGCCATATGAAGTGTGGTCAACTTCCAGCAGGAAGAACGGGATCAACTCGTCGAGCAGCGCCCCCGGGGAATTCAGCAAGTCCTTCCCCTTCTTCGTCAAAATGAATTTCCCCTTGTAGTGACGCCCGAGCTTCAGCTGCAGTAGTAAGAAATGCACGACCTGGATCGGCGGAAACTCGTACTCGTTGACTACCTTGCTGACGCTGAAGGCCTCCGCGGGCCCGTACCCTGGCCAGTCGACATGCTCCACGGCCCAATGGACGAACTTGCGCTGAAATGCCTTCGTGGCGGTCAGGCCGATGCCATTGTTCTCGGCGGCATACTGCATGGTGCGATGTGCAGCTCGGAGCAACGGAGACAACTGCAGGGCGGGTTCGACGTCAGTGAGCTTGCGAAATTCGATCATGGATCGTTTCTCGCATCATCGACGGAAGCTGACGAGGCACATTTCCATGTAGATCTACCACCCCCAATGGCGACGCACCGCCCCGTCAACAGTGCGGCTTTCATACCGCTCGTCACCCCAAGGTTTTGTTTTTTCAGAATTTTAGGTCTCCTCATACTCCGCACCCCTCCGATGGCCAAGAGCATCGACCGCATGGCGGAGTGACACGAACGAACAATGCGAGCATCAAAAGAACCTCTACTTTTCGCAACAAATACAGTGACTTAAATGGATAAATCTTCGAATTACCACTTGCCACAGGGCGCGCCCTATACATACTTTCGGGCGCGAAACGACCGACGATCAATTTCGACCATACCCAAAAGACCACACCCACCCTTAAGAATGTTAGGCCATCCCTATGAACCTCTCCGATTTCGCCAAGCAACTTCCCAAGAACTTCACCGAACAGGAGTTCGTCGATTTGATGAACCAGGTGATCGACCTCAAGACAATCGTTGACCTTCCCGCGGAAGAGCGCAGCGCCTTGTTCGATGGCGTTCAGTACCTCGTCGATTACATCATGTTGGCACAGGAAGCGAATGGGGAGCTACGTACCCATCAAGGGCAGCCTGTGATGGACTACAACGGTCCGTTCATCCCGCATGTGTTGGTTCGGCCGGANGGNANNGAACTNGACCGNNNNGCACTGGAGACNTTNGGNGTNGGNGANGCNGACAAGTATTTCGGNGATGAATAGNCCCATGGTCNNAACCTGCCATGGNACACCCTCTNAGCACNACTGACANCATTGACCTGGTCGCCAANACCAAGATCATNGCCGTGATGGCATTGGCGGCCAAGCTTACCAAGGAGAGACGACGGACAACTCATGAGTGACCGCCCCACCTTTGATGACATCCGACGAGAGCAAGAGTGCTTCGTCGGCCCTCCTGAGCCCCCAAAGGGGGGAAATATGCCACGGAAGCTGACCGAGGCTGACGAAGTTAATGCGGACACCTTGGTTACTTTGTCGATCATCCGTAGAGCGCTCAGGGCTGAACAGCCTATCGATCCAAAGCACCTCCCTGAGAGGGTTGTCGAAATCCTTGAGGCGAATTGCACAGGCTCGAACATGCCCGTTGTGGATGGTCGGCCGCACTATCAAGTTGATGATGTCGTCCAGGCGCTGGACCTTCTTAAAGGTGAGGCAACCGGTGAATAGCTCGATGAGCTTAGTAAAGCAGTAGGGCGGCTGATGCTTCTAGGGCTATCGAATGGGCATGCCCTACTCGAAGGGCGGGAAGCGACCAATCGACAGTGCAGCATAGCGCCCGCAGAATCCTTACAAAGCGGTCATTCTCCCAGAAATCGTAGCCAGTGTAGCCGCTGTCGTTCCTTCTGAAGACCACCCTTCAGCAAAAGAGATATCGTGAGAATTTGGCAGCTGCTCATGAGTAAGGGTTTTCAGCCTTATTCGAGAGGGAATTGCCGCAGCTTCACCAACAAAAATTGCCTCTTGCCTAGGCAGCGAAGAGAGCATTTTGGTCATGCCCGCTAGGCTGTCTGGCAAGACGCGGGAAACGTGTTCTTGGTCTGAACTGTTTGCGAGGCGCAGCACAATCCATGAGTTGCATTGTGATATAACTGTATCCTCAATGTCGGACGGTCGCTGCGAAACGAGCATAAGGCCAAGACCATATTTGCGTCCCTCGCGTGCAAGTCTTCTTACTGCTGTTTGCGCCACCTCGTACTGAGCATCGCCACGACTTGGCACGTAGCGATGCGCCTCCTCGCAAACAAACAACACCGGATCTCGTTCGCGTTCTTCTCGCGTCTGATGAAGCTTATATTGGAACAGCAGTCGCGCGATCGCGCCAGTCAACGGTCCAGCCACTTCGTTAGGCAATCCAGAGATGTCAATTATTTTCAAGTAGCCGTCGTCGGCTCCGTCAACATTCAAAAATTGAGACAACACGTCGGTAAGACTCGGTGCGTCCGGACCGTGCTCTTCCATAAGAAACTGAACCCGAGGATCAGTCCGGAGAACGCGAAACTTGTTCAGTATCGACGCATAGTCCTTATGGAATTCCGATGGTGTCACGTCGGTCCAGTTGGGTCCGTTGCGCTTGGCTTGGCGCTCTCTAATGTGAGTCTCGAACTCAGTGAGGGTGAATGGACGAGGCTTGTCCCGGTCGAAAGACAGCAGCTGGTCTTCCTCCACTCCGGCCATAGGCATAGGCTGTTCTGGATGTTGTCCCGCTGGAAGATCCGCGGGTACTCCACCGGCCGCGCTTCTAGCTAGGCCAGCACCAACCATTCGCGCATGGGCAAGCGCTTTATAGACAGTGTTTGCCTGAGACGTGGCTTCGAATTCCGTTTTACCAATAACGAGCGAGCGAAACTCGTCGCTCGACATGAGCCAGTAAGGCAGCTTCAGCGTCGCCGCTCCCTCGGGATTATTTCCAAGCGCATCGTATGCTCGAAAAACTTTGGCCTTGTTTCCGAAAGCGGAGGCGTATTCCCCGTGCGGGTCAATCAGAATAATGCAAGGTCGCGTGTCCTGATCAAGTTGGCATTGATGTTCAAGAATTGAGTGGATCACTGCTGCAACCGCGCTCGATTTCCCGGACCCCGTGGAACCTAGGATCGCGCAGTGGTGGCCAAAAAGCTTGTCCATATTGGCGCGGCAAGTTACGCGCGTTGCTCCGATGTAAGAGCCGATGGGAACTAATCGATTTACGCCATCCTCCGACGCTTTTTCCGCGCTTGCAAATAATTGATCAGTTTCTTCCTTGGTAATCAGATGTACTGCTTGAAGTGGAAGAGGGTATGTCGAAACCCCGCGCTTGAAGGTCAACTCCTTCTCTGCCGGATTGAACCATGCTTCACCGAGCATATCGGCCTCTATGACCCTGCGATCTTGATCGAAAGAACTACCCTCAGTATTTGAGAGCGCCGCTGCTTCTTCATCAGATTGGAGGCGTAGAAGTTTTACGGTAGCGAAAAGAATTCTACGCCCAAGGTGCATTTTGACGATACTGCCGATCTGGCCTACATCATAAACACGACCACTATGGCTTCTCGTCAGCTCAGTTATGTCGCGCTTGAGCGCTACTTTTATGGCACTACCAGCAACCTCGAAAACTGTGCCAATCTCCAAGTCAGCATCTAGAAGAAACGCACTCATGCCATGGCCTCCTGAATGTCCTTTGGAAGACCACTAGCAAGAAGCGTTGCCACCCCATCAAAGGTCCACCAATCCCGCTTTCCTTCATCTATGCCAAAAGTTGGCCCTATTTCTCCCTGGTATATCCCCTTTGGGCTTGCGACAAAAATACGTTGGCCCCAAGGCTTCGATTGCCATTCCCTTAAGGTCGCAGGCAGTTCATTGTTCGGCTCGTCATTGAAAGCAATTAAGGTTAGCTGATTTCCAGACGAAGACATGGCTATGTCTATCTCTGCGTTGATGTGCTCGTCCCCAAAAGAATAGCCGCATACGAGTAGGACATGATCGCTACCTTGGGATAGCCGCTGCCGAAATCTCTGAAAGATTTGTGCAAACGGATCCCGTTGGGTATTTAGGTATTTGGTCGCTTGGGGATAGATCATTACAGAGCCGCCTTGGCCTGGATAGGTGTCCCCATGCCGAACCCGGAGTAGATTCGTCGCGCCAGATGAAAGTCTGAACCAGTCGATTGAGCCGTGCAGCTTCGAAATAACAGCCCGTTCTCCGGTTTGCCTTTCGTAATTCCGAGCATTCCAGAAGGCAACGCCGCCGCCGACAAATCCATCTTGGAACTCAATCCCAGCCAACGCAAGGGCGTCTTCCAGTAATGTGTCGTAGTTGGTGGTGAAGAATTCAACAGGCGTTCGTACGAAATCGAGGCCAGCGCGACTGGAGCCGAACACGGCTTCGACAAACTTCTGGTGTCCCGAGATGTCAATGATGGAACCGTTCGGGCTGCCCACTTGCGCTTCAACGATTATCTCACCCTCGTCGTTCTTCTGTGCCGCCCGATACCCCCACCTTACGGTGGAGGCGATTTTCTCAATCAGTCCTTGATGAACCTCTTCGAGCTTTGCTTTTGAAACTTGCTCTCCGGCAATATTTATACCACCGGTGCGCGATCGCTCCGCAATGGATATTAGATCCCCTAGGTGAGTTAGATGATGCTCGATATGTGAGGTTTCAGCGCAATCCCCTACAACGAAATCTAGAATTCGAATGGCGTCGGCATCGCCCGCGAACAGGTCGTTCCTTGCTAGCTCCATCACACGATCAGTTAACGGATACATCAGTGGAATATTGGCCGGGTAGCTGACACCCGCTCCAAGAAGCCAAGTTTGCTTCGGACTATTGAGATGTCTCTCGAACTGCTCAGCAATATCGGCGTCTTGTGCCATAGAACCCCTCATAATGCATTCGTACTAGGAATTTGGACTATCAACGTATGGATAGATGTTCCCTCTACACTATCGACAGAAAAAACAGTGTCACGCAAATCGCGAAGGGTCAAAGCATCTATCTGTGCGGTGCAGGCCCTCTGTGGCCAGAAATTCTGCGCCATACCTCGAACGACCGTTTACGGGAACGCTACCTCGCAGCATCATCACAGCATGAGTGGCGGCTATGGGCCGTCTTTACTGGTGGCGGTGGCATCTGAGGGGCAAAATGCTGCAACCGATCTAACGGCGGCTGAGAGCCCTTATTGACCGCGCCGAGCTTGTAGCTTTTCGCAATAGCAGCATTGCATTTTTTGCAGGGGACGGCCCAGAGCCATTGTGTTGCAGCAAATAAGAGCTGCCAGCGCATCCATTGCATGCGCTGGCAACCTGATCTTCAGCTTGCGTCTTTGAACTCAGCGTATTCGCCGCGCACCTTGACGGTTACGGTAACGTCCTCATCGTCGCGGTTCCGCCAGAACCAACCATGCTCGCCTGCGAACCCAGCTTTGATCTCGCCTTCGGCCCCGGTGGAGCCACGACCTTTCTCATAGGTCTCTGACTTGCCCGAACCGTGGCCGTGCAGGTCAAAATTAACTCGGCCGCCCTCAACCAGCATGACAAATTCGGCCACTTGTTCCTCTTCCATGACCAGTTTCCATTCTGCGGTCTCACCCGGCGCGAGAGTAAAACTGATCTCGTCGCGCCATTCCTCCACTGGCTCGGCTGTCACTTCCTGGGCATGGGCTGCACCGACAAAGATGCCGAAGAAGTCATTCATCAGGCTCGACTCCTCCTGTGTGCGCAGTGTTCCTTGTTGGGCTTCCAGTTCCATCAGACGATCAGCCTCGGCCTCTGCGGCAAGCTGGGTTTTAATCTCGCCCATCTCTGCCAGGCCAAGCACGCCACCGATCCCGGTCGGGTCGATGTCATATTCAGCCGGCAGCACAACGGTCACGAGGATGACGACCGCACTGGCTGCTGCAATCGCAGTTGAGCGGAGCAGTTGGCGGGAGGAGGGAAGCTCGTTGAGGCTTGGTTTCTCTGCATTGAACATTTTAGTCTCCTATTTCTTCAGGTTGCTACGAAGTAGCCGGTGATTTGCAGGCCCATGAGAATAAACCCCATGGACATCATAACGACGTTGGCGGTGTAGGCTTGGTGGAAGAAGTTGGGCGATTTCCGCCAATAGCCCATGACGATAAGGATGACGCCAAGTGCCATCAGTTGGCCCAGTTCGACGCCCACGTTGAACGCCAGAAGGTTGGCCAAAAGACCATCCGAAGCGATGTCGTAGTCGAGGATTTTTGTGGCGAGGCCCGTGCCGTGGAAAAAGCCGAAGATCAGCGTGGCGGCCTTTGTGTTGGGCTGCACACCGAACCAGCGTTGATAGGCCCCAAGGTTGTCGAGCGCCTTATAGACGACCGACAGGCCGATGATGGCGTCAACGATATAGGCGTTGATGCCCCAGCCGAACCAAACACCCGCCAGCATTGTGGTTGAATGGCCCACGGCGAAGATACTGACGTAGATGCCGACATCCTTCATCTTGTAGAGGAAGAAGACGACACCCAGCAGGAACAGGATATGGTCGTAGCCCGTCACCATGTGTTTGGCGCCGAGATACATGAAGGGAATGATGTTCACCCCCCATATCTCTTGGATATACCCCGCGTCGCCGGGGGTGACATTATGGGCCAGAGCATGGCCCGCGCTCAGAATGAGCAAAGTGATCGTGATGAGGGACAGGATCCCGATCCGGCGTGTGCCAAGATCGGTCCAGCCTCGTAGGACTGTGTTCATGAAGTGAACTCCGCAAATAAGGTTGTGATCGAAAGAAGGGTGCCGGACATGGCACCGACGATCACGCGCGCGGAGGTCTTTCGATCGAATACACCCTTGAGGTATTTGCCGAAGCGGCACTTAGGCGCCACGCGGCCCGGACAACCTCAACGGGCCGGATATTCGGCTCAGGAGCCAGCACCACGGCCTGGCTATGGTCATGGTCCGCACTGTCATGACTATGGCCGTGTATGGCCCATGCGAGGTCTTCTTCCAAACCATGAGAATGCCCGTGGTCCAAGATCATCTGCTCGTGTTCTTGGAGGACATCCATCACAGTGGGGACATGCGACGACGTCGGCACTACGGACCAGAGCAGCACGGCCACGCAGAGAAGCATCGCGAAAGCGGCTTGTCCGGTTGTCCGCAAAAAATGCATTTGTGCTGTCTGCCTCTTGCCTATAATTCTGGGCGGCTTCGCCGTCTTGCTCTATCCCCCCGAGGGGGATACGGTCTTAGTATGTCAGACACACACATTCATGCAAGTCATCCCGCCCTCATCGCCCGGCTGAAACGTGCCGATGGGCACCTGCGAGCGGTTATCGCAATGTTAGAGGCAGGCAAACCCTGCGTTGATGTTGCGCAGCAGCTTCAAGCTGTCGAGAAGGCGGTGATGAACGCGAAGCGTGTTCTCATCCACGACCACATCGATCATTGTCTGGAAGTCGACGGCTCCGCCAGTGACCGCGCCGAACTCAAGACCATCACGCGCTATCTCTGAGGGCTATATGCTGGCTGTTCTTTCGGATCGCACCTACAGACACCTCTTTCTGGCCCAAGTGGTCGCGCTACTTGGGACCGGTTTGGCGACGATGGCGCTTGGTCTTTTGGCCTACGACCTGTCCGGGGACCAGGCCGCGATGGTGCTCGGCACCATTTTTACCATCAAGATGGTTGCCTATGTCGGCATTGCCCCGATCGCGGGTGCCTTTGCCGACCGTCTTCCGCGCCGCGCCATCCTGGTTTCGCTGGACCTCGTGCGCGCGGCAGTAGCGCTGGCGCTGCCTTTCGTTACCGAGGTCTGGCAGGTCTATGTCCTGATCTTCCTGCTGCAATCGGCCTCTGCTGCCTTCACGCCAACATTCCAGGCGACAATCCCGGCCGTGCTTCCGGAGGAGGATCGCTATACCCGCGCGCTGTCACTCTCAAGGCTGGCCTATGATCTGGAGAACATCATCTCGCCCGCGCTGGCCGCTGTGCTGCTGGCAGTAATGAGCTACAACGCGCTGTTCCTGGGGACTGTCGCGGGCTTCTTGGCCTCGGCTTTGCTGGTGGTGTCGGTCATCCTGCCCAGTCCCACGGCCGCAGAGCCACGCGGGGTGTATGACCGCACCACAAGGGGCATTCGCCTCTACCTCGCAACACCGCGTCTACGTGGCCTGCTGGGCCTCAGCTTGGCCGTGTCGAGCGCGGGGGCCATGGTTCTGGTTAACACGGTCGTTCTGGTGCGTGGGCATCTCGGGCTGGACGATACAGCCTTGGCCTGGAGCATGTTCGCTTTCGGGGCAGGCAGCATGATCGCCGCGCTTGTCCTGTCGAAGCTGCTGGACAGGTTTCCCGACAGGCCGGTGATGCTGACAGGCGCTTGGCTCATGATTGCGGCGCTGCTCGCCAGCGCGGTCGCGGTCATAAGCATAGGATTGAGCTGGCCACTGCTGATGATTGTCTGGCTGGTGATAGGTCTGGGTAACTCAGCCGTGTTAACCCCCTCTGGCCGCCTTCTGCGCCGCTCCGCTCACCCCGAGGACCGGCCAGCAATTTTCGCCGCGCAATTTGCGCTTTCCCACGCCTGCTGGCTCCTCACCTATCCCCTCGCAGGATGGCTGTTGACCACATACGGGACAGTGCCCACACTCATGGTCCTGGCCAGCGTTGCGACAGTCGGCATCGGGTTGGCGCTGCGGTTCTGGCCTGTCGATATGCCGGACAATCTGACGCATAGTCACCCGGACCTGCCTGCGGATCACCCTCATCTTCAGAGACAGCGAAATCAACTTCACCAGCACGAAATTATTATCGACGACCTTCATCCCCATTGGCCAAGGCTCAGTTGATATGTTGGCGAAGGGCTGGTTTCGCTCTTCCTCCAAGAGATTTTCCCAACTGCAGCGGAACAGTGCGCTTGCAGCGAACGGCAGAAAAGTCCGCCCAGGTAGACCTCAGCTGACGCCCCTTGAACCGGCCATTGGAACTTGTCGCTGCAAGACCAGTGCTCATCTTCGAGGGCTACTGACAATCGAAAAGCTATATAGCAGCCCTACAAACGCGTCTTGCTCACCCAAGAGTCTGTTTGGTATCCGTGTTTCCAACATCACGCAGGGAATCGACGACGGTCATTCCTTAAGCTTGCATATCTGGGCTGAGCTCCCGCTAAATCGTGCTGCTGGAGGGCACCAGAATGGAAGAAGTGAGCCGTATCGACCTGGGGTTTTTTTTCGATGCAGCGCCGTCGGCACAGATGGTGTTTACGCCAGACCTCCGGATTGTCGCGGCGAACCAACGTTATTGCGCCATGCTGGGCCGCCAGCCAGAAGATCTGGTCGGGAACCGGGTTTTCGAAGCCTTCCCAGCCAATCCAGACGACCCGAACTCGGACGCCGAGGCGGAATTGCAGGCCTCGACAGACGCAGTTGTCGCGACAGGCAAGGCACAGGAAATGCCATTGCGACAGCACGATGTCCAAGAAGCCGACGGCCGCTACGGCACAAGATACTGGCGCATCCTGAACTCACCCGTCTTCGCCGATACATCCGAGCCCGAACGCGTCACCCATGTGATCCATACAGCAGAAGACGTTACGCGGAGCGTTCTGGGGGAGCGAGCTGACGCTGCGAAGCGAAGGGCTGCAATGCGCGGCGCGGAACTCAGCTATTTCGAGCTCGACCCGGCCTCCGGGAGGCTGACCCATTCGCCGCAATTGGATGCGCTGTTCGGCTTTGAAGCAGGAGAGACTGTCACAGCGGCAAAAGCGTTTTTCGACCGCATCCATCCCGATGACCTTGAGACGACTTTAGCCGAGATCGGGCGGGCCAGCCGAACCATAGGGTCCGACCTGAATCTTGATTACCGGATCGTGCGCCCCGATGGGGCCGTGCGGTGGGCGATTGGCCATGGCGAGTCTGTCCGAGATCCGGACACGCAGGAAGTCAGGATTGTCGGCATCGTCCTTGACGTGACATCGATTCGCGAACGCGAAGAGAGCCTGCGCGAGGCGGTCCAAGCGCGTGACGTGCTGATCGCAGAGGTTAACCACAGGGTGAAGAACTCTCTCCAGATGGTTGCGAGCATTCTTAACCTGGAGGCATCTGCGACCAAGGACGCGGCCGCGCGCGCATCGCTCAAGGCCGCTACGGCACGCGTGAACGCCGTCGCGGCGATCCATGCCTCGCTCTACGAGGACGAAGACGTCAGTTCGGTCCAGATCGACAGATACTTGGAAAGGTTGAAAGAGCACCTTCACGCTTCGCTTTCAGGTGAAGGCGGGGGTGTCCGGATCACACTCGACGTGGATCCAATCCGGCTTGCAACCGACAAGGCCGTCACGCTGTCTCTGGCGGTGAACGAGCTGGTCACCAACTCGTTCAAGCACGCCTTTGAACCAGATAAAGAAGGCACCGTGACCATCAGTCTGCGGCGTAACGGCGACGACTTAATCACTCTCGAGGTTGCAGACGACGGAACAAACCGGGCTACCGATCGTTCGGACATTAGGCCACCATCGTCAGGTCTCGGTCAGCGTTTGATTGAGGGAATGGCATCGCAACTGGGTGGAACAATCGAGATAGAGAGTAAGAATGGCTGGCGGACAAAAATCCTTTTTCCCGAATGAGGGAGCCGCCACTCTGAAAGTTCTCGTGGTTGAAGACAACATTTTCATCGCGCTTGATTTGGAAGGGCAGCTTGGTGAACTGGGACATGACGTCGTCGGCATCGCCGCGACTGCGTCAAAGGCGATCCAGATGGCCCGAGATTCCGTTCCTGATCTTGCAATCGTCGATCTTCAGCTTGCCGATGGGAGCCGCGGGCAGGATGCAGCGTTGGTGCTTCGTCGTGAGATGGATATTCCGTCCATCATCGTGAGCGGGAGCCTGCACCAATTGACCGACGATGAGAAAGCAGCGATTCGTCCGGACGCAATGCTTTCGAAGCCGCTGCTTTCGGGTGAACTTGGTCGCGCAATCGGAACCGCGAATATCTCAGGTAGCCCCAAGGACGAATGACGGCTATCGCAAACCGCATAAAGCGGACCTTAACAGCCAAAACTCGAACGGCAGCAAAGTCCGCAGTGCCGCCGCTCGCCCTCCGGTTTGACGCTGATTTCGTTTGCAAGTGCAGCGAAGGTCGGCAGTGAGCGGATTCTGTGGAAAAACACCCGTTCGCTAGCGCAGAATACTGACCCCGGAATGGGACGCGAGCGCCTTTATTGTCAGGCTTTTCGCGGTTGCTGCGGTGCGGGAAGAATCTTGGCCAGTTTCCGGAGGTTCTGAGCGGTGGCGGCGAGGAGGAATTCGTCGTTTGCACCGCATGGTCCACGTAATCGGAGCCGATTCAGACCAAGGATCCGTTTGAGATGGGCAAAGAGCATCTCGACCTTCTTCCTCAGCTTCATCGAGATCACGTATTGGTCAGTTTTCGCAATGTCGCGGGCGACCTGCCGAGCATCTTCATGTTCCTCGCGGGTGATCTTGCGGGCATCAGCGTTCGGGCAGCACTTTGCCTTGGAGGGGCAAGCCTGGCAGACTTCTTTCAGGGCACGATACCGGGCCGTCCCCTTGCCGGTCGGCCCCCGGTTCGGGTCGGAATAGTTCCGGCGGAACTGCTTCAGCTCGTGCCCCTCGGGGCAAATGTATTGGTCGTTCTCCGCATCCCATTCAAAGTCGGCGCGGCTCCATGTTCCGTCGCTGCGCCCCGACTTGTCGAAGACGGGGATGTGCGGAGAAATTCCGCGGTCAACCAACCATCCTAACATTGGCGCGGTGCCGTAAGCCGTGTCCGCGATCAGACGCTCTGGATGCAAGTCGAACTTGGCCTTCACCCGCTCCAGCATGGTCTTGGTCGAACCGACTTCAGCCTGTCGGATGGATCTCGTCGCCTCCACGTCCACGATGACGCCATGGTCGGTGTCGATCAAGTAATTGTCGGAATAGCTGAAAAAAGCCGGACTTTTACGGGCCGCTGTCCACTGGCTGGCCGGGTCAGAATGCGACGTGAACTTGGGCTGCACCTCGCTGGCCGCGCCAAACGCGGCCTCGTCCAGCGTCTCGAGATACTCACGCACCGGCCTTGGCGCGTCGGCTGGATCAATCTGCGCCGCATCCCACTCCTCCTTCGGCGTCGAGTTCTGCTTGTTGGCATCGGCCTCGATGAGGCTCGCATCCACCGCCATGCGTTGGCCGTTGACCAGACCCTCCTCGATGCACCGCGCGACGGTCGTTTCGAACAGGTGCCGCAGCAATTCGCTGTCGCGGAAACGCCCGTGCCGGTTCTTGGAAAAGGTCGAGTGATCAGGGACGCGGTCGCTCAGAGCGAGACGGCAAAACCAGCGATACGCCAAGTTCANATGNACCTCCTCNCANAGCCGCNGCTCCGACCGNATGCCGAAGCAATAGCCCACCAGCAGCATCCNGATGAGGAGTTCAGGGTCGACCGACGGCCGCCCCGTATGGCTGTAGAAATCGGCGAGGTAGCTGCGGATGCCGGACAGGTCCACGAACCGATCAATGGACCGCAACAGGTGGTTCTGTGGGACATGCTCCTCAAGCGAGAACTCATAGAACAGCGCCGGCTGCGCCTCCTGCCTCGGTCCCATCATCNCCGATCCTCCTATCCCCTACAGGAATTGAATCAGCCGACGGACCGTCGATCAAGGGCGAGTTTTTCAACAAAATAAGCCCTTCCACGACATTCGAAGGCGCTTGAATTCCGGCTCACGACCAAGGCCGCCTCGTTTGTTCAGTTTAAGTAGCGCGCTCGTCTTTGGGGGATCCCATCACGATGTAGGACGTGATTGCATTGACATGGGATTGGGTGCCCAAGACCTCCGTATGGAAGCGCTTGTATTCTAAAAGATCGGCGCTCTCGACGCGCAGGAGATACTCGAAAGACCCAGCTATATTATGGCACTCGACGACTTCTGGCGCGACTGACATGGCGCGCTCGAAACCTTCCTGTGCCGCCTTTGTATGGGAGGAGAGGCCGACCATGACGTAGGCGGCAAAGCCCCGCCCCATCCGCTCGGGGCTGGTCACGACCCTGTAGCCCCGGATCACTCCGGTTCGCTCGAGTTCCTGAACTCGTCTCAGGCACGCCGAGGGAGAAAGGCTGACCCGTTCAGCCAGAGCGACATTGCTGATCCTTCCGTCACGCCGCAGCTCGCGCAATATTTTCTGGTCTATAGCATCCATGGAGCGACAATCGTTGTGCATATAGACCTGAGAGTAGGATATCAGATGACATATTGCGACCTCTTCCCGCTATTGTTGCACCCAAGCAATATAGAGAGCACGACCCATGAGTTTCGCTATCCTGACCGCCCTTCTGGGCTTCGCATTTGTCGCGACCGTTACGCCTGGGCCGAACAACCTGATGCTGATGGCATCCGGCGCGAACTTCGGCTTCCGCCGGACCCTGCCGCACATGCTCGGCATCGTCGGAGGCGTGTCGGTCATGGCTCTCCTTGTAGGTGCGGGGCTAATGGCGTTGTTCGACGCAGTGCCCGCCCTGAACCTGGTGCTGAAGGTCGTCTCCGTCGGCTACCTGCTCTGGCTTGCATTCAAGATCGCCACGGCCGCTCCGGTGGAGGAGCGCGACGCGGCCGGCCGTCCGATGACCTTTCTTCAAGCGGCGACGTTCCAGTGGGTGAACCCCAAGGCATGGGCCATGTGCCTGTCCGCCATCACGCTTTACGCGCCAGACCGTTCGCTTCTGTCGGTCGCCATCGTGGCCGGTGCGTTCGCGCTCGTCTGCTTTCCGGCGATCTCGGTCTGGGCATGGCTTGGGACTGTGGTCCGACAATGGCTGTCGAACACCACCCGACTCAGGGTCTTTAACATCACAATGGCGGCTTTGCTTGTGGCATCGCTCTATCCCGTGCTCGGCCTTGGAACCTAAACAGGGACGTTGTCCGGCTTGGTTCCAGCAAGGTGCGATTGAATTGGCTGTAGAGTTGCTGTTGAGGTCCGCTTTGTCTAAGGTTTGTGGCTGCTGTCAGCGTGAGCTGCAGCGGCGACAAATCTGACAAGGAGGAAAGCGCGGGCGGATCTCGGAGCTATGGGGATTGAGCGTTACGGCTGCATCGCCTGAGGAGCAGAGCGAACCACATTGTGATGACAGGCCGCGCAGATAAGTCGGTTTTCCCAACAGGACACGGCCGACCAGTGCTCCGTCCTGCCGCTACTGGCCTGGTGCAACGCGGGGTCTGGTGAGGTGGCCGCACTGACTGGTCCGGTGTTTGCACAGGAAAGCGCCGGGTTTTTGCGTCGTATCATGCGGCGTTCTCCCGTGGCGGTGCGCGGGATCTGGGTGTTTGGCCCCGTGTGAAGGTCTCGATGACGATCATGGCGCCGTCGCACTTTGGGCAAGGCTGATGGGCATCAAGACCTGCGGGGTTGTCACTTTCCCCCTCGACTGGCGTTTGGCCGGGTTTTGGTTCTGTATTGAGCAAACGCCTGATCTCCGCGATCCGGTCACGACGGATTCCATTGGCCAGGAACCCTGTGTGGCGGATGCGATGGAAGCCAGATGGCAGGACATGGATCAGGAACCGCCGGATGAACTCGCCCGTGGGCAGGCGCATGACCTTCATCCGGTCGCCGCGCTTGATGCGGTAGTCTTTCCATCGGAACGCGACGGTCTCGGCATCCGCGCTGACGAGGCGGTGGTTCGAGATCGCGACCCGGTGGGTGTATCGGCTCAGATAGGCCAGCACCGCCTCTGGCCCGCCGAAGGGTGGCTTGGCATAAACAACCCAGCTGGCTTTGCGCAGCGGCGCGAGATGGGAGGCGAAGGCATCGGGATCGGCCAGTCCGGCCAGTTCCCCGAAGAAGGCCAGCTTGCCCGTTTGGTGCAGTCTGATCAGCCCTTCGAGGAACAAACGCCGGAACAGCTGCGACAGGACCTTCACCGGCAGGAAGAACCCCGGGCGACAGGCGACCCAGCGGGACCCGTCCGGCGACAGCCCGCCACCCGGCACAATGACATGCACATGCGGGTGGTGCGTCATCGCCGAGCCCCAGGTATGCAAGACCGAGGTCATACCGATCCGCGCACCAAGGTGTTTTGGATCGGCCGCAATGGTCAGCAGAGTCTGCGCGGATGCCTTGAACAACAGACCATAGACCTCCGCCTTGTTCTGGAAGGCAATGTCCGCAATCTGGGCCGGCAGCGTGAACACCACATGGAAGTATTCAACCGGCAGAAGGTCTTCGATGCGCGCCTGCATCCAGTCTTTTGCGGTTGCTCCCTGACACTTCGGGCAGTGCCGATTGCGGCAGGAGTTGTATGCAATGTGCTGGTGATCGCACTCTGTGCAGGCAGCGACATGCCCGCCGAGAGCGGCGGTGCGGCAGTTCTCAATCGCGGACATGACCTTCAACTGTGGAAGGTTCAGGTGTCCGGCATGTTCGCGGCGATAGGCCGGCCCATGATCGCGGAAGATATCCGCGACCTCCAGTCTGGGACGAGGCATCGGATCCGGGGTCTATCCGGCACCGGCCTCCCGTCGCACCAGCAGGTCGAGCGGGCTGGTCACATCCCGGATCGTCTTGATCGCCACCTTGGTATAAATCGTTGTGGTCTCCAGCTTGGCATGGCCCAGCAGCACCTGGATCACCCTGATATCCGTCCCTCCCTCCAGCAGATGCGTGGCAAAGCTGTGTCGCAGCGTATGGGGCGAGACCCGCTTCTTGATCTCTGCAAAATCACAGGCCACTCCGAAGGCCCGGTTGAACTGCCGCGTCGAGATCGGGTCGACCCGGTTGCGGCCCGGGAACAACCAGCCCGCTGGCCGTGCTTCGCGGTAATAATCGCGCAGCAGCACAAGCAGGCTCGGCGACAGCATCACGTGGCGATCCTTGCGGCCCTTGCCTTGGTCGATGCGGATCAGCATCCGGTCGCTGTCGATGTCGCCGATCTTGAGATGTGTGACCTCGCTCGCTCGGAGCCCGCCACCGTAGGCCACGCTGAAGGCAGCCCGGTATCTCAGCCCCGGTCCAGGTGCCGCTTCGAGAATGCGGGTGACCTCCTCGGCGCTGAGCACAACCGGGATCTTCTTCGCCGCCCTCTGATACCGCATGTGCCGCTTCATCTCCGGACGCGGGCAGGTGGTCGCGTAGAAGAAACTCAGAACCGTCAGCCGGTTGTTGAAGGTCGGTGCGCCGACGCCCTTCTCCTTCATGTCCAGCTGGAACGCGCGCAATTCCTCGGGTGTCGCGCTATCCGGCGAATGCCCCAGAAACCCTGTAAAATCGCGCATCGCCCGCAAATACATCGTCTGGGTTTTTGGCTGCAGCCCCTTGATCCGCATATCTTCAATAAAACGGCGGCGCAGCGGTGGGATATGTTGCTCTGACATTGAAACCTCCTGTCGTCAGATTGAGAAGGCCTCAATCGTCCGACAGGTTGGTCAGTTCGCAAAATCCATGCAGTTCACATCAGCACGCAACACCCACCACAAGCACCAATACCGCGAGAGCGGTTTCGTCCTCGTCCGCACAGCAGACCTCAGTGCGCGACGCAGCGAATGACCGCAATCCGCCCTTTCTCTCGGAAGTGGAAGGCAGTCGTTCACGGGCCCAGACCAGACCTTCGTCAGGGAGGTTTTCGCTGCATCGCAACTTACCCGAAGGTGCCATTCATGTCGGTGCTGTTGACCCGACCAGGATTGCCTCTCATGGCTCGTCAAGACATGGCGTGAACATCCTCAGCAGCGAAGTCGATGAGGGTTCGTATCTTTCGAGGTAAGGTCCGACCTTCGAGATAAACGACGGTAACCGGTCCCCCATCCATGTCGAAATCCTCGAGCAATGGAACGAGGCGGCCAGTGTCCAGCATGTCGGCGGTCGCGAACCGCGGCGCATAGGCGATCCCCATGCCGGCCGAGGCCAACTCGATTGCCGCCCGGGCCGAGTTGACATGGAACCGGCCCCGCACTTGGGCGACGATCGCGGTGCCGTCTTTGCTAAACGTCCACCGATGCGGTTGGCGCCGGTTGGTATCGACAATGCAGGCGTGCTGAGAGAGATCATCTGGTGTTCTCGGTGCCCCGTGCTCATTCACGTAGTCTGGATGCGCAACCAGTGAGCTGTGAAACGTGCCGAGCTTGCGCGTCTTGAGTGACAGCGTCTCCGACACACCCATCCGGAACGCCAGATCGATGCCGTCGGCGGCCAAGTCGACGTAGCGATCGTCCAACCTGAGGTCGAAAGTCAGATCCGGGTGCGCTTCGGCGAACCGGGCCAACATGCCGGCCACGTAGACTTCGCCGAAGGTCACAGGCGCCGAGACCCGGATGATCCCGCTCAGGCCGCGCGACCCCTCTGACACAGACCCCAGCAGAGCATCGAGCTCATCGAGGACGGCTGGCGCCCGCGCGAGGAGATCCTCGCCGGCTGGCGTCAGCCCCACCTTCCGGGTCGTTCTCTGGAGCAGCCGCGCGCCGAGGCGCGCCTCCAGTTCGGCCACGTATTTCGAGGTCAGGCGGTTCGAGACCCCCAGTTGCTCGGCCCCTGCGGTGAAGGAGCCGGTCCGTGCGGTGGCCACGAAAGCCTTGAGTTCGTCGACAATATCCATGAGCGCCCTTTTGAGAATAAATTCGCGATAGTCATTCCATAATATCGTCATTTTATGGAATATGGGAAAGCCTTACTTTCGCTTTAGTGATCAACAGGCCGCCGCAGGGCGGCAAAGCGAAGGAGAATGCCATGCGTATCGCAGTTATCGGCAACGGAAATGTCGGCTCAGGGCTCTCGCGGATTCTGGGCGAGGCCGGCCACGAGGTGACAACCATCGGCCGCAACGACGATCTCTCTACCGCCGTCGCCAAGGCGGAGGTGGTAGTCGTCGCCACGCCCTGCGGGGCCATCGCGGATCTTGCCGGCAAGGCCGACTTCAGCGGCAAGACCGTCATCGACGTCTCGAACCCGGTGACCGAGGATTTCTCCGGCCTTCAAGTCGGGCACAAGACCTCGGCGGCCGAAGAGATCGCCTCCAGGCTGTCCGGCGCGACGGTGGTGAAGGCGTTCAACACGGTCTTCGCCCAGCACTACGGCACGGGCCTCAAGGTCAATGGCCAGCCCATCCAGACCTTCGTCGCTGGCGATGACGAGGCCGCGCGCGAGACGGTCAAGGCGCTGGCCGCCGAGATCGGCCTCGAGCCGGTCGATGCCGGCCCGCTCGCCAACGCCCGCTACCTCGAGCCCATCGGCTTCCTCAACATCCAGTTCGGCTACGTCTTCGGTCACGGCACCGGGATCGCGCCGCGCTGGCAGTTTTCCTGACATCCCCAACCCCACGGAGCATCTGTCATGACCACGCAGACCCATACCGACTACGCCGCCGCCGCCCTTCGCATCTCGACCGGCGTCCTGTTCCTCGCCCATGGCTGGATGAAGGTGAGCGCCTTTACCATCCCCGGCACCGTCGCCTTCTTCGAAGGCCTCGGCCTGCCCGGCGTGCTCGCCTACTTCACGATCTTCGCAGAGCTGGCGGGCGGTATCGCCCTGATCCTCGGTCTCGGCACACGCCTCGTCTCGATCGCGCTGATCCCCGTCCTCCTGGGCGCGACATGGGCGCATTCCGGTTTCGGCTGGAGCTTCTCGAACGAAGGCGGCGGCTGGGAATACCCGCTGTTCTGGGCGGTCGTGCAAGGCGTCGTCGCCGTCCTGGGACGCGGAGCCTTCGCGCTGCGCGTGCCGCAGCTCGACCAACGCCTCGGCCAGTTCGCCTGACCTCCCTTGCTGGCCGCGGGTCATCTCCCGCGGCCGCACTCTTTTACAAGGAGACCTGCAATGACCACCGTCGACCACTTCTTCGACATGACGACCGCGCCGATGCGTATCGGGGCGGTCCGGCTCAAGGTGCGGGACCTCGATGCGGTCTCCACTTTCTACCAGATGGCGCTGGGGCTCAGCCCGGTCGCGACCAGCGAGCATCGCGTCACCCTCGGCACCGGCGACACGCCGTTTCTGGAGCTTCAGGGCGACCCAGGCCTTTCCCCACTCGACCCGCGGCAGGCCGGGCTCTTTCATACCGCCTTCCTGATGCCGACCCGATCCGACCTGGCCCGCTGGGTCGCTCACATCGCCGAGGCGGGTGTGCCGCTTCACGGTGCCTCGGATCATATCGTCAGCGAGGCGCTCTATCTCGCCGATCCCGAGGGCAACGGCATCGAGGTCTATACGGACCGCCCGGTCTCGGCCTGGCACGGCGAGGGCGGCGAGATCCGGATGAGCACCGACCCGCTGGATCTCCAGGGTCTGCTGCAAAGCGCCGCAGGCACCGAATGGTCGGGTTTCCCCGAGAACGGCAGCATCGGCCATGTCCACCTTCAGGTGGGCGACACGGGCGAAGCCGACCGCTTCTACCGCGACGTGCTCGGCCTCGATATCGCGGCGCGCTATCCTGGGGCCAGCTTCTACGGCAGCGGCGGCTACCACCACCAGCTTGCCGGCAATATCTGGAACAGCCGCCGGGCCAGCAAACGCCCCGAGGGTATGGCAGGTCTCGATGCCATCGAGATTGTTGTCCGTGATGCGGCGGACATTGCCTCCATCGCTGGCCGGGTTGAAAGCGCCGGGCTTGAAAGCATCAAGAATGCCAACGGCCTGACCGTTCGCGATCCCTGGGGCACCGCAATCACGCTCAAGAATTAAGGAGACGATCATGCTTCGAGACGGGAAATGGGTTGCCGACTGGCAGCCGGTCCAGGCCAAGGACGACAAGGGTGCCTTCGTCCGCCAGACCTCCAGCTTCCGCCACTGGGTGACGCCTGACGGGAGCGCCGGGCCGACCGGCGAGGGCGGCTTCAAGGCCGAGGCGGGCCGCTACCACCTCTATGTCGCGCTGATCTGCCCCTGGGCGTCGCGGACGCTGATCGCCCGAAAGCTGAAGGGGTTGGAGGACGTGATCTCGGTCTCGGTCGTCGAACCGGATCTCTCCGACCAGGGCTGGCACTTCGGCGATCCGACCGAGGCCGAGGGCGCGTCCTACATGCACGAAATCTACACCCGGGCCGACCCGACGATCTCGGGCCGGGCCACGGTGCCGGTGCTCTGGGACAAGAAGCGCGGGACCATCGTGAACAACGAGTCCGCCGACATTCTGCGGATGCTGAACTCCGGTTTCGGAGATCTGGCCGACCATAGCATCGATCTCTATCCGGCGGACCTCCGCGAGGACATCGAGGCGCTCAACGACCGCATCTATCCGAGCTTGAACAATGGCGTTTACCGCGCGGGCTTCGCCACCACGCAGGTCGCCTACGAGGAAGCATTCTGCGAGGTTTTCGCAATGCTCGATGAACTCGAGGAGCGCCTCGGCGACGGTCGCGGGTTCCTTTTGGGAGGTCGCTTCACCGAGGCCGATGTGCGACTCTTCGTGACGCTGGTGCGCTTCGACGTGGCTTATCACGGCCTCTTCAAGTGTAACCTGCGCCGCATCGCGGACTACCCTGCCCTAAGCCGCTACCAGGCCCGTATCCTCGCTATCCCCGGGGTGCGCGATACGGTCAGCATTGACCACATCAAGCGCGGCTACTACTCGATCAAGGCGCTGAACCCCACCGGCATCGTGCCTGTCGGGCCGGAATGTTCCCTGGGCTGAGGGCCTCGGTCGGCCATCCGGATCAGGCCCCCTGGCGCGCGGGGGGGGCGCCAGCTCCGCCGCGCCGGACATTGATCACTCGAATCGCGAAGGCCGCAATGAGACCGGCGACGGCAATCCAGGAATGTCCGCTATTAGATCACCGACGTCGCCGTATCGCACTTGCAGCAAAGGTCAGCTCTCCGCCCATCTTTCAGGTCGCCTTCGCTGCTGCAGCGACGATGGAGCACTTGCGGCGAACGGCGGGAAGGTCCGCATAGCGGACTTTGGCCCAGACCGTAGCGAACGACTGCTTCCCGCACCTCCCTGCCTGGGTGATGTGAGCGGCCCAAAACCGACCGTGACCATGAGAGCGGACGCCGCATCGCAGCTTTCCCGAAGCTGCCATTGACGCAGACCGCAGCATTCTGGGCAGGCAGACGTCGCCTATGTGGGACTAAGAGGCTGTCCAGTTTGGTGATTGTTTGTCCGTTTCGGGCGACAAACGGAATTTTTAGATGAAAATGCGGGGAAATCTATCTGAAGCCTTCAGATGGAGCCGAGGTAGTATCCAATGGCTTCCGCCAATTCAGTTTCCTCGTAGCCAAAGTGAGAGCGTATGACCTCTTCCAACTTTCTGAATGTTATGGCGGCCTGAACGAAATTTTCGTCCTGCGGATCTTTCGCCAGAGCATCCGCAGCCCCACCGAGGCGGATGATCAGCTCGTGGACGACCTCGTGTTCTGCCTTCAGCTTGGCCACGACCTCGCGGAACTTGCCGCCGCCCGCTGCCTCGATCCGCGGGAACATGTCGGCACTTTCGATGTCGTGGTGAAACTTGAGAATTTGGCATTCGCGCCCGCAGAGAGATCCGAATGCGCGAAAGTTTTCGGCCATATCAAGCGATAGAACGATCCGCTTGAGGTTATCGGGAGGGCACTCACCAGCTTCTATCCGGGACAGGACCGCACCGATCTGAGCGATTTCCATCAGGTAGTGACGGTGGATCGCAGCCAGTTGCCGCCCTTGACGGCGGTGTCCATCCGTTGCCTCCGGCACTGGCGGCGCTTTCGGTCGGGCGGCCTCGTCGAGGGTGAGGTCATCCAGTGATTGAGCGGAAAGGTCAGTCATGTTCGACAACAAAGCCCTTGCTCATGCTAAGTCAAGCACGGCTTCGGGCGTCAAGCAGCCCTGCGGCAACGCGGCGCGGCACGATGTAGCGTCGAGACAAGTTCGGCGCAGCGCTGGCATGTGTGGCGGAACGGCGTAAAACGCCATGTGCGCTGCCAATCTTCCAGCTATCCGTGCCTACCACCCGGCATGGAACAAGGGCGGGCCATTTCCAGCCGAGCGTCCCGCTCGCGAAACGCTTAACGCTATTCTTCGCCGTCGCCAGATAGGAACGCTTCTTCCATACAGTGGTTGGCGTGATCCTCTACCACCAAGCGCTCGTCGGCCCGCAGCGGTTTGCACCAAGACATCAAAGCAATAGCGGTCTTCGTCCACCATGCGCGTTCCGCCCCGGAGCTGCCCTTCCAAACGCGCCAAATGTCTCACAATAGCTTCCTTGTTCTGCCTCGCTCCCGCGTCTCGCGCCTCCACGCAAAGGAACTATGCCAACAGTGACCAGTTATCATACCATAGGAGAGTATCGGCGCTGCCCGGGTCACATGCTGGTTCAACGACCGAATGGCATATTTTGGACACCGACGGTGCTACGAATTAAAATCCCTGAATACCACAGCGCGAAGGAGCCTCTCGCGCCAACCTTGTTATAGGAAACCATCCCATGTCCTACTGGCGTTTCGCTGCAATGATCGCGACCTCCACGATAGTAATGTTCGGCCTGATGTATCTGAATACCTATGCCTTTGAGCATGTATTCTTCAGCGAAACCCGAACCTATATGGCGCTCCTGATGGGGGCGGTCATGGCCGTAATCATGCTGAGCTTCATGCTTTCGATGTATGACAACAAGGCCATCAATATCGCGATCTACGTGGGGTCCATCGCCGTCTTCGCCGGGACGCTGTGGCTGGTGCGCAGCCAAGTTACCGTGGGCGACACGAGCTACATGCGCGCGATGATCCCGCACCATTCCATTGCCATCATGACCTCGGAACGCGCCGAACTGTCGGACCCGCGGGTGAAGAAGATGGCCGAGGGCATCATCGCGGCGCAGCGCAAAGAGATCGCCGAGATGCGCAGCCTGATCGCTGACATCGAAGAGAACGGGGATGCAACGGACCCGGAATTGGGCAACCCTGATGAACCAGCGAAAGTCGGGACGGTCGAAGAAGCGATGGCTTCCGCCGAGCTGGCCGGCATCGATCCCGCGGGGCTCAAGCCCGAAGATGTTGAGGGCCTTCTGGGAGGGCCCGCGGTCTGTGAGTTCCGCCGCACCAACGAGGGGGAACCGACCCTCATCATGGCCCAAGAAACGGGCGGCATTAAAATGTCTGGGACGTTGGTGAAACTGACAACTGAAGCACCGGTCGACGAAGCAGCCCTTGCCGACGGCGCACGCTATACGGCGGAGGGCATCGAGGTGTCGGTGGCCCCGATCGCGGGCGCGGACTGGAGCGATACCGAAAGTAACTTCCGCCGTTCGGAGGCGGAGATGAAGTTCCATCTCGATCGCGGTCTGACAGTCGCTTACCGCGGTTTCCTGGGTTGCCGCGCCGAAGGCTGAAGCACCGCTCACCTTTCAGGTATCAAAGGCGCGCGGGCATCCCGCGCGCCGCAATCATCTATATTCTTAGGCCGGGGTATAGCCCGCCTCTCGAACCGCTTCGCGCAGCGCCTCATCGCTTGCGGTCGTTTCAATTGTCACCCGGCGGGCGTCGATGTCGACCGTGACCTCTGCGACTTGATCGAGCCCTTGACTGCCGCGGTCACAAACGCCGCACTGCCGTCGTTCGACCGGAAGCTGCATCGCAGCGTCACCGAAGCGGCCACTTGCGCATCGCGCCGCATTTGGAATGATGGAGCTGTAAAAGCCCAAATGTGACGCTACTGCGTAGCGATACTGGAATTGTCCTATTGCCGCCCGGTAATGTCGATCTTGCCCTTAACTTTGGCGCCACTTTCCGTTGCCATCACCTTGGCCACAACATCAGCCTGAACCTGTGAGGTCGATGCAAGCTTTAGATCGTCGCACTTCAAACTACCGGTGTGGCTGCCTTCAACCGCGATCTTCGTTGCCGACATTGCCCCGTCAACCGAACCGCTCAGCTGAACGGCAATAATCTCAGCGCTGACATTCCCAACCACTCGACCGTTGATATCGACGCTTCCCTCACTTGATCTGATGTTGCCTTCAATCGTCAGATCTTCTTCAATAACTGAGCTCGGCACATTGAGACCCTTTGGCTGAGATATTGGCGACCATAGATTGAAAAGTGGGATTTGACCACCGTTGTCGAAGGTGGTCTCGAGTGAATCCAAGCGCAGGAAGTCACCGGGCACGTGTGTGGTGCAGCCTCGACCTATCACGGGGCTTGGTCGAGGACGGAGAAGGCCCAGACCGGACGTTCACACGCTGCGCAGCCAAGGTCGGCTTGGAGCCCTTAGTTCCCATGGGTGCATTTGCAGCATGTTGCTCCTGCAGAAAATCACCTCTGGCAAAATCGGTCATCTGTGGACAGTCATGACAAGCGCGCGGGGGCCGCTTTCAAATCAAAGTAGCCAATTTTTTGACAATGCTCGCAGTACAGATTCATTTATTTAATGAAAGCGAATTTACACTTTTTCTGGTGCATTTTCTCCACCAGGTGACAGCTGTTGTGTAGGATAAGATACCAATGGACCTGCGCGGATACCCATTAGTTGAGATGCACTACGGACGAGCCTTAGGAAACCTACATAACGCGCCTATGGTATAACTAATCGCGCCACGTGCGATCACATTTATGGCGACCGATGACGTAGATGCCATATCGTTCCACCCAGATGGAGGCATTTTGTATGACTAATGCGCGCTTGTTCAGGATCGCCGCGGGGCTCAGACAGACGTGTAGTGCAACGGGGATTTCCGCTGCACGTGTTCTGGCACGGGTAGGCATAGCGCCTGATATTTTAGAGAACGAAGCGAAAGGTGTCGAACCGGCAGTATTCTTCGCCATTTGGGAGGCGGTCGCTCAGGAAAGCTCTGATGCGAACCTACCGCTTACTCTCGGTCGTGGTGCGTCTCGCGGCCCGTTTCAGCCAGCTCTGCTGGCCTTTTCTTCCAGCCCTGACATTGCAATCGGGCTAAATCGGCTGGCTGTGTTCAAGCCTCTTGTGGCGCCAGTCAACCTTCGGATCGATCAGACGGACCACCATCTGACGATGCAGATGACCGCGACTGATGGACATAAGATGCCCGCCATGATGTCCGCAACGGAGATTATTTTTTTCCTCGACTTCGCGCGGTCATTCACGGCCCATCACATTGTGCCGCACAATGTGATGCTGCCAGACATGACCTACGTGACCACGGCTTTTCAGGATTTTGTCGGCACGCCGATCACCGAGGGAAGCCATGCTACGCTTTCTTTCACGATTGAAGATGCGAAACGGCCGTTGATTTCAGCCGATACGGACTTCTATCAGCTTATCGAGAGAGATCTGTTGGCAAAGGTTTCCGCGCTTTCTGATGACACCGCGCTAAGCAAGCGGGTCCAGCGCGTACTGGCAGAGCTTTTGGCATCCGGGCAGGTCTCTGCTGACGATGTGAGCCAGAAACTGAACATGAGCAAACGCAGCTTGCAACGTAAGTTGCAAATGGAGGGGACAAGTTTTCAAGCGGTTCTCGACAGCACCCGTGTCTCACTTGCCATGACTTACCTGCGCGACCAAAAGCTGAGCGCCGAAGAAACCAGTTACCTCTTGGCGTATCGGGATCCAAATTCATTCTACAGGGCGTTTCATGAATGGACTGGGATGACGCCGGCTCAAGCCCGCGCATCCGAAAACCCCTGATTGGCGCGATCCGTTATGTTGGTGGCGTGATCCGCCATAACAACAACGTCGCGACCGCCCTACCTACCGATCATCGAATTCACATTGATCGGAGGCCATAATGGCACAAACTATCCTTATTACGGGCGCGTCCTCGGGCATTGGCAAAGTCACTGCGAAACTGTTCCAAAACAATGGCTGGAACGTCATTGCGACAATGCGCAAACCTGAGGATGGCGAAGATCTTGCAGCCTTGGACAACGTTTTGGTCACCGCGCTGGACGTTTTGGATAGTGCTTCCATATCTGCTGCTGTTGCCGCGGGTCTCGAAAAGTTCGGTCAGATCGATGCGCTGCTGAACAATGCCGGCTACGGTGCTTATGGCCCGCTTGAAGCCTTCCCGATGGATAAAATTCGCCGGCAGTTCGACACAAATGTCATCGGTCTGCTGGAGGTGACCAAAGCCGTACTGCCTCATATGCGGGGCAACACATCGGGAACTATTGTTAATATCTCATCCATCGGTGGGCAGATGACGTTCCCGCTCGGCGCCTTGTACCACGGCACAAAATTCGCAGTGGAAGGCATCTCTGAGGCGCTGCATTTTGAACTCGCGGCGGCAGGCATCAAGGTCAAGATTGTTGAGCCGGGTATGATTGCGACGGATTTTGGCGGGCGGTCATTTGACTTTGTGAACGACGAAACCATGACCGAATACCAGCCTGTGGTGCAGGCCCTGTTCGGCGCCTGGGGGCAGGATGTGCAGGCGTCCGAGCCCGAGGTTGTCGCCGATGTGATTTGGAAATCGGTCACCGACGGCACCGACACGCTGCGGTATCGCGCCGGAGCCGATGCGGAGGAATTGCTGACCAATCGCAAGGCTCTCGACGACGAAACATTCATCGGCGGGTTGAAAGCACAGCTTGGGCTGTAGGCCGGTTTGACGGCCAAGAGCATGCAATGCCGACAAAAAACCAAACTCTGAAATGAATTGCGGCGCCCGGCCAGACCTTGGCGGGGCGCGAACTATCTCGAAAGGAAATCAAATGACAAAACCGAACATTGATGCAACCACGCCGGTCCTCGTGACGGGGGCCACCGGTTATGTCGCAGGCTGGCTCATCAAACAATTGCTGGAGGCCGGCGTTCCCGTCCACGCCGCAGTGCGCGACCCCGACAATATCGAAAAACGCGCCCATCTGGACAAGATGGCCGAGGAGACAACTGGCACGATTACTTATTTCAAGGCGGACCTATTGGAGGAAGACAGCTTTGACACGGCCATGCAGGGGGTCGGTATCGTGTTCCACACGGCATCGCCTTTTATCGTGAAATACGATGACCCCCAGCGTGATCTGGTCGACCCAGCCGTCAAAGGCACACAAAACGTGCTGAATGCGGCCACGCGGGCAAAGAGCGTCAAACGGGTTGTGCTGACATCATCCTGCGCTGCGATTTTCTCCGACATCAACGATGTTCTCAATGCACCGGGCGGCATTCTTACCGCAGAGGTCTGGAACGAGACATCCACACTTGAGGACAACCCCTATTCGCTGTCCAAGACACTGGCCGAAAAGGCTGCGTGGAAAATTGCCGAGGGCCAGAGCCAGTGGGATTTGGTAGTGATCAACCCCGCATTGGTTGTGGGGCCGGGTACGGCCGCACGCCAGACTTCGGCATCGTTTGACTATGTGCGGATGCTGGCTGACGGAACGTTCAAGGACGGCGCACCCGAATTCCAGATCGGTATGGTTGATGTCCGCGACGTGGCAGATGCGCACCTGCGTGGTGGGTATGTCTCAGATGCTTCGGGCCGCCATATCACTTTTGCCAAGGCGCTGACGCTCTTCGATCTCGCGGACAGCATCCGCGCCGAACTGCCCGACTTGGCGTTGCCCGCGTCCAAATCCTATGACGGTCCAGAATGGAAGGCCGACAATACCCGATCAATCAAAGACCTTGGCGTTTCTTACAGAGACCCGCGCGACGGCGTCGCTGAGATGGTGCGCCAATTGATTGCTGACGGACAGATCTGATCCGAGCGCTTTTCTGGCCGCATCACCCTGCGGCCAGAAAAAGCCGTCCAAACCGTTAAGCCTTTTCAGGGCTCAGCAATCTACTTCATACAAATAAAAGTCTGGCGTGATTGGACGCAAATTTGGCGCGATCGGCGATTGGGACACGACCACGATCAAGCTATTTTGATTCTTGAAAGCTGATCACATCAGGCCAGCAAACGGAGTGCTCAAATGACACGTGAAATCAACATCAACGGCAGGTCCACACCTGTTGATGCCGAAGACGGAACCCCTCTTCTTTGGGTGATCCGCGATGAATTGAAGATGACCGGTACGAAATTTGGATGCGGTGTGGCGTCCTGTGGCGCTTGCACCGTGCATATTGATGGCCAACCCGTACGCTCCTGCCAGACTTATATCGAAGATGTAGAGGGCAGCAAAATCCGCACCATCGAAGCGATGGGTTCAGACCGTGTGGGCGCGGCTGTCCAGCAAGCGTGGACGGAGCTGGATGTTGTACAATGCGGCTACTGCCAATCTGGTCAGATCATGTCAGCCGTTGGGCTCCTGAAAGAGAATGCCAAACCCACGGCCGAGGAAATCGACGCGTATATGTACGGCAACGCCTGCCGATGTGCCACGTATCAACGTATCCGTGCAGGCGTTCAACGCGCCGCAGAAATTCTGGAGGCTTGAACTGATGACCATGAATACGTCTCGGCGTGGGTTCCTCACAGGTGCAGGTGCTGCAATAGCAACCCTGTATATTGGCGCGCGCGCTGATGGTGCTTTGGCAGCCGGCGCGGATATCACGGACCTCAATCCCTTTGTGCGGATCCGAGCGGATGGCCGTGTGACGGCGATCATCAAACACTTTGAGATGGGCCAGGGCCCGTCCACCGGTCTGACCACCCTGATCGCCGAAGAACTTGGGGTAACGATGGACCAGATTGATTACGATTTTGCGCCCTCCAACCCGCAGGTCTATGCCAACACGCTGTTTGGCACGTTCCAAGGGACAGGCGGTTCAACCGCAATGGCAAATAGCTACACGCAATATCGCAAGGCTGGAGCGGCTGCGCGTGAGATGCTGATTAAGGCTGCGGCTCAAGAGTGGGCCGTCGATCCGTCGTCTATTGATATCGTCGACGGCGAGATCATCGGCGGTAGCAATGCTGCGCCTTTATCTGAGTATGTCGTTGCGGCGGCGCAGATGGATGTGCCATCCGAACCGCGCCTGCGCACGCCAGATGAATGGCGTCTGATCGGCAAGGAGGGCGCAGTCAAGCGCAAGGACACGTCCGTCAAGATCAACGGCACCGGTGTCTTTGCCATGGACATGCAGTTGGATAACCAGCTGATCGTTGTCATTGCCCGTGCCCCGCGTATGGGGGCCAAGGTTGCCAGCTTTGACGCAAGTGGCGCAGAAGGTATGACCGGGTTTGTGATGGCAAAAGCCTTGCCTGATGCATCCGGCGTCGCAGTCTATGCCGATACGACTTGGGCGGCTATCAGCGCGCGCAACGCAATCAGCGTAGAGTGGGACAATACAGTCGCTGAAATGCGCTCCTCTGACGAAATCAGGGCGGAGCTTATCGCAGGTGTGAATGGGCCCAGCACCTATCAGAATTGGGGGGATCAATCGGCCACTGCGGCGGCCGTTGATGGTGCCGCAAAGGTGATCGATAAAACCTTTTATTTCCCGCTGTTGGCGCACGCCCCGATGGAACCACTGACCTGCACCATCGAGCCGACAGTCGATGGCGGCGTTGTGTTACATGACGGCGCGCAATTCCCGACATTCGGCCACATGACGCTAAGCCAGGTTTTGGAATTGCCGATGGAAAAGGTGGCGGTCAATACTGTGCTCGCCGGTGGATCATTCGGGCGTCGCGCCAACCCCACGATGGACTATAATCTCGAATGTGCGATGGCTTTTGCGATGACCGACAGAACGCGCCCGGTCAAATTGGTCTGGACCCGCGAAGACGACGTGACAGGTGGCTATTACCGTCCGGCATTTGCGCACCGCGTGCGGGTCGGCCTGGACGATGACGGTGCCATCATCGGATGGGATCACCGCATTGCGGGCCAATCGATCATGAAAGGTACGTCGCTGGAACAGATGGCTGTGATTGACGGTGTCGACCACTCCTCTGTGGAAGGAATAGCGGACACACCGTACGCCGTGCCGGGCATGGCTGTGGGCTTGACCGATCATGCCAAGGCAACAAGCGTTTTATGGTGGCGGTCCGTTGGGCACAGCCACACGGCCTATGTCATGGAAAGCATGATCGACATGGTGGCGCAGGAAATCGGCGCCGACCCGCTGGCCCTGCGCCTTACGATGCTGCCCGGTGACACCCCCGCACAGACGCGAATGGCGGGCGTTCTGAAGCATGTGGCCGAACTCAGCGACTGGAACGCAACCGCTGTCGAAGGTCGCGCCCGTGGTCTGGCAGTACATCACTCTTTCGGCTCCTTCGTTGCAGAAGTCGTGGACGTGTCCGGCGGCGGCGAAGATGCAATCAAGATTGAGAAGGTCTGGGCCGCGGTCGATTGTGGCGTACCGGTGAACCCTGACGTGATCCGCGCCCAGATCGAAGGAGGCATCGGCTATGGTATCGGCCATGTCATGCGTGACCACATCACTTTAACCGAGGGCGTGGTGGACCAATTCAACTTTCCGGACTACGAGCCGCTGCGGATATCCGACATCGGCGCGATCGAGGTCTCGGTTATGCCGTCCATGGAACCGCCGACCGGCGTTGGCGAGCCTGGCACGCCGCCATCGGGGCCTGCGCTGGCAAACGCGATCGCGCGCACGGGCTCAGGTCGCGTGCTGGAACTGCCAATGTTAGAACAGGTCGATTTCGCCTGACGTCGACCGACGAGTACGCGCTGGAGCACTCCTCCAGCGCGTATCAGATCTTTAGCTTATGAAGCGCAGGATTCGATCAACGCCGAAAAAGGCGCACAATGCAGCGCATAGCTGCTAACGGGCAGTCATCTTAAGGTCCTTCACCACCGAAGCGTGCATCGAGCGCTTGCAGCGGAGGACGGTAGATGCGCACTGCTGACGTTTCCGCACAGTGTAGCGAAAGACGGTTTTCCGCCCGCTAAACCGAAGTATTTCAATTTGACCATCCGATTTTGCAAACGCGGCGAACGGCAGCTTCGTCCGCATTGCTGCCCATGACCGAAACCGCAGCGAAGGTCGAGTCCGAGCCCTACTTTACGGAAGTTCCAGCCAGGTTTCTCAGGGTATCGAGATAAATTCCAAAAGGTCGGCTAAGGAGGATCATAAATACGATAGATGAACTGACGGCCGCGCCGATCTCAGAAATGGACGCGCCTGCCACCACAAGGGTCGCCATATAGACTGGCACTTGAAATGTGGTGAAAGCGATGATGTCACAGAAGACATTGGACATCCTACGTAGCGGTCGAAACTTCAGAAAAAACCAATCCCGCCAAAGTCCAAAGGGCCGCGCCGTAATCATCATGACCGGTATCATAATCATCCGCGCGGTCAAAACCTGTATGGGGTCCATACCAGCGATAAGAAGTTCGCTAAGAGCTGCGATCGCAGTGAAGAATAAAACTGTCCCGGCTGTGTCTACGATATAACTCCTCATAGTGCGGCGATATCCCAAATTCCCGTTTTTGTCGATGCAGTAGAGAATACTGGACGGCCGCTACGTCTAAGGTTTGTGGCTGCTGTCAGCGTGAGCTGCAGCGGCGACAAATCTGACAAGGAGGAAAGCGCGGGCGGATCTCGGAGCTATGGGGATTGAGCGTTACGGCTGCATCGCCTGAGGAGCAGAGCGAACCACATTGTGATGACAGGCCGCGCAGATAAGTCGGTTTTCCCAACAGGACACGGCCGACCAGTGCTCCGTCCTGCCGCTACTGGCCTGGTGCAACGCGGGGTCTGGTGAGGTGGCCGCACTGACTGGTCCGGTGTTTGCACAGGAAAGCGCCGGGTTTTTGCGTCGTATCATGCGGCGTTCTCCCGTGGCGGTGCGCGGGATCTGGGTGTTTGGCCCCGTGTGAAGGTCTCGATGACGATCATGGCGCCGTCGCACTTTGGGCAAGGCTGATGGGCATCAAGACCTGCGGGGTTGTCACTTTCCCCCTCGACTGGCGTTTGGCCGGGTTTTGGTTCTGTATTGAGCAAACGCCTGATCTCCGCGATCCGGTCACGACGGATTCCATTGGCCAGGAACCCTGTGTGGCGGATGCGATGGAAGCCAGATGGCAGGACATGGATCAGGAACCGCCGGATGAACTCGCCCGTGGGCAGGCGCATGACCTTCATCCGGTCGCCGCGCTTGATGCGGTAGTCTTTCCATCGGAACGCGACGGTCTCGGCATCCGCGCTGACGAGGCGGTGGTTCGAGATCGCGACCCGGTGGGTGTATCGGCTCAGATAGGCCAGCACCGCCTCTGGCCCGCCGAAGGGTGGCTTGGCATAAACAACCCAGCTGGCTTTGCGCAGCGGCGCGAGATGGGAGGCGAAGGCATCGGGATCGGCCAGTCCGGCCAGTTCCCCGAAGAAGGCCAGCTTGCCCGTTTGGTGCAGTCTGATCAGCCCTTCGAGGAACAAACGCCGGAACAGCTGCGACAGGACCTTCACCGGCAGGAAGAACCCCGGGCGACAGGCGACCCAGCGGGACCCGTCCGGCGACAGCCCGCCACCCGGCACAATGACATGCACATGCGGGTGGTGCGTCATCGCCGAGCCCCAGGTATGCAAGACCGAGGTCATACCGATCCGCGCACCAAGGTGTTTTGGATCGGCCGCAATGGTCAGCAGAGTCTGCGCGGATGCCTTGAACAACAGACCATAGACCTCCGCCTTGTTCTGGAAGGCAATGTCCGCAATCTGGGCCGGCAGCGTGAACACCACATGGAAGTATTCAACCGGCAGAAGGTCTTCGATGCGCGCCTGCATCCAGTCTTTTGCGGTTGCTCCCTGACACTTCGGGCAGTGCCGATTGCGGCAGGAGTTGTATGCAATGTGCTGGTGATCGCACTCTGTGCAGGCAGCGACATGCCCGCCGAGAGCGGCGGTGCGGCAGTTCTCAATCGCGGACATGACCTTCAACTGTGGAAGGTTCAGGTGTCCGGCATGTTCGCGGCGATAGGCCGGCCCATGATCGCGGAAGATATCCGCGACCTCCAGTCTGGGACGAGGCATCGGATCCGGGGTCTATCCGGCACCGGCCTCCCGTCGCACCAGCAGGTCGAGCGGGCTGGTCACATCCCGGATCGTCTTGATCGCCACCTTGGTATAAATCGTTGTGGTCTCCAGCTTGGCATGGCCCAGCAGCACCTGGATCACCCTGATATCCGTCCCTCCCTCCAGCAGATGCGTGGCAAAGCTGTGTCGCAGCGTATGGGGCGAGACCCGCTTCTTGATCTCTGCAAAATCACAGGCCACTCCGAAGGCCCGGTTGAACTGCCGCGTCGAGATCGGGTCGACCCGGTTGCGGCCCGGGAACAACCAGCCCGCTGGCCGTGCTTCGCGGTAATAATCGCGCAGCAGCACAAGCAGGCTCGGCGACAGCATCACGTGGCGATCCTTGCGGCCCTTGCCTTGGTCGATGCGGATCAGCATCCGGTCGCTGTCGATGTCGCCGATCTTGAGATGTGTGACCTCGCTCGCTCGGAGCCCGCCACCGTAGGCCACGCTGAAGGCAGCCCGGTATCTCAGCCCCGGTCCAGGTGCCGCTTCGAGAATGCGGGTGACCTCCTCGGCGCTGAGCACAACCGGGATCTTCTTCGCCGCCCTCTGATACCGCATGTGCCGCTTCATCTCCGGACGCGGGCAGGTGGTCGCGTAGAAGAAACTCAGAACCGTCAGCCGGTTGTTGAAGGTCGGTGCGCCGACGCCCTTCTCCTTCATGTCCAGCTGGAACGCGCGCAATTCCTCGGGTGTCGCGCTATCCGGCGAATGCCCCAGAAACCCTGTAAAATCGCGCATCGCCCGCAAATACATCGTCTGGGTTTTTGGCTGCAGCCCCTTGATCCGCATATCTTCAATAAAACGGCGGCGCAGCGGTGGGATATGTTGCTCTGACATTGAAACCTCCTGTCGTCAGATTGAGAAGGCCTCAATCGTCCGACAGGTTGGTCAGTTCGCAAAATCCATGCAGTTCACATCAGCACGCAACACCCACCACAAGCACCAATACCGCGAGAGCGGTTTCGTCCTTGTCC
>FUFK010040798.1_pt1 | contig 55539 bp, 86 predicted proteins | sample 1021851 | NCBI WGS metagenome assembly FUFK01 (sample SAMEA51879418, study PRJEB19060) | metagenome | reverse complement strand
GTATAGCTTAAGGAGTAGGGCATGTCGTTCTACGGTGCTAATGATGCTATATATGGTTCAGGAACATATGGCACTGCGTCTTTCGGTGTCACAACTCCAATCATATCTTTAGGATCTGTTAGTGCTACTGGAAGTGTAACTGCCGCTACTACCACTATACGTAAATTATTAACAGGTGTTGTTGGTACAGGTGTTATAGGGGGTGCTACTGCTGTTAACGATTCTAGTTTAACAGTTACAGGTGTATCAGCTACAGGATTTGTTAACACACTATCTGAAAATCCATCAGAAGCAGTTACAGGTGTATCAGCTACAGGTGCTATAGGAACTCCTTTTGTTCATGCATTTTTTGGTGCTAACGATGCCCTGTATGGAACAGGTCGTTATGGCACAGCTAGATACGGTATTACTTCACCTACCATAAATGCTCCTAGTATTTCGGCTACAGGTATAGTTGCATCAGTAGCATTTGATGGTCTTGAGGTTGATGTAAGCGAAATCATACCAACAGGTGTTTCAGCTACAGTAACTATTGGTTTAATTAGAACCATACCNTTTATACTTAGGTCTGTNTCNGCTACAGNTTCTNTAGGAACAGTATTCCTAATAACAAGTGCAGGTGCAACAGGTGTATCAGCTACAGGTGCTATAGAATCAGTACAAGTAGATGGCTTTGAAATCGATGTACAAGAAAGACTTGCATCTGTTTCAGCCACAAGTGCAATAGGAACATTAACACACAGCAATACGCATCGTATTAGTTCAGCAATTGGAACATTTACTGCAGGTAATACAACAGCAACAGGAGTTAATTTTAACTTTGTTGCAAATGACTACGACAGAAAAAGAGTTGTATATGTACCGAGACAAGATACTGCTGCAGAACGTAGAGCAGCTGCATAGGAGAATTTAATGTCTTTTCGTTGGACACCAAAAGACCCAGATGAAAGTTTAGATTATAGCATAGATTGGTCACGTTTTCTTGATACAGCTACCATCTCTTCTGTTACATGGTCTGTGCAAACACCTGAAATAGCTAAAACAACACTAGCTGCAGGACAAACTTTAACAACTGCATCATCTAATGCTGTAACTGACAGTATACAAAATATATCCCAAACAAACACAAATACTGTAGCTACTATAAACATAGGTGGTGGAGTGCTAAATCGTGAGTATATCTTTACTTGTAACATAGTTGACAGCACAGGAAGTCAAGCTGAAAGAACTGTAAAAATGCGAATAAGGGAAAATTGATGGCTTATAACTACTTAGAACTTGTTAATCAAGTAAATCGCAGATTAAATGAAACAGAACTTACTTCAAGTAATTTTGCTACTGCTAAAGGTTTTTATGCTCAAGTTAAAGATGCTATCAACGCAGCTATTCGTGATATTAATCAAAATGAATTTAATTGGCCCTTTAATCATGTAGAACAAGAAGATACTTTATCTGCTAATGTGACACGATATTCATTTCCTCAAGATGCTAAATTTCTTGACTTTGAAAGTTTTCGTATAAAAGCTGATACTACTTTAGGAAATGCAACAACAAAACTAGGTGTTATTGCTTATGAAGAATATCTTGATAAGTATGTAGATCAAGAATACGATACAAACGGTAGAAGTGGTGTACCTCAAATGGTAGCACAAGGACCTTCTCTTGAATATATACTGACACCTGAACCTAATAAAGCATATACAGTTGTATATGAATACTATCGTACTCCTGTAGATTTAATACTGCATGATGATGTTCCTGTCATACCTGAAAGATTTAAACATATTATAGTAGATGGAGCAATGCACTATGCTTATTTATTCCGTGGTAATTCTCAAGACGCAGTTTTAGCTAAACAAAAGTTTGATGAAGGTATAAAAAATATGCGTATTGTATTGATTAACAGAACATATTATTTACGTTCCACAATGTTACCACAGAACACAGGTGGTGGTAGGATGGGATTTTCTAGGTCCATTATCTAATGGCAGACGCATGGCAAACCCATTCATTTGAATTTAAAGGTGGCTTGATAACAAATATATCACCTTATCAACAAGGTTTTCAAGCACCCGGTTCAGCACGTATATTACGTAACTTTGAGCCTTCTATATTTGGTGGATACAGAAGAGTAGAAGGGTACTCTAAGTTTGATACAAATACTGTGCCAAATACAGGTGTTATAAGAGGTATACATAGTTATGGTAATCACGTATATGCTGTAAGAGGTAACGATTTATTCAGGTCTACAGGTTCAGGGTGGACACAGATAAGTGACAATGCAACATACAATAGTGCAGGTGTCACAATAGGTGGTGCAGGCAAGGTAAGATTTTTAAAGTATGATTTTGATGGTACAGAAAAACTTATGCTTGTTGATAGCACAGGTAAACCATATAGATTTAATGGAACTACATTTGAACAATTAAGTTCTTTACCATCTGATGTATCAGGTGCAAGTTTTTTAATAAACTTTAAAAATCACATATTCTTTGGTAATGGAAAAAAGTTAGTCTTTTCTGCACCTTATAAAGATAATGACTTGACAATTGCTAACGGTGGTGGTATAATTAATATAGCAGATACAATTACAGGTTTAATTGTATTCCGTGATCAGCTAATAATATTTAGTGAAAGTAGCATAAATATACTTAATGGTAATAGTGTAGCAGACTTTCAACTAAGACCTGTTTCTCGTGATTTAGGTTGTATTGCAGAAGATACTATACAAGAAATAGGTGGAGACATTATATTCTTAGGACCTGATGGACTTCGTTTATTTTCAGCTACTGAGAAGATAGGTGACTTTAACCTTGCAACCGTATCAAAAACAATACAGGCTGAAGTATTAGATTTAGTAAATAGTAGTCCAAATGGTTTTAGTAGTACAATTATTCGTGAGAAAAGTCAATATAGAATATTTGGATATAACACAGGATTTACAAATGATGCATCTAAAGGAATTGCAGCAACTCAATTAGAAGGTGGAATAGCTTTTAATGATTTACGTGGCTTCAATGCTTTTGTAACATTTAGTGAATATAAAGGTCGTACTGAATTTATATACTTTGGTGCTACCGATGGTTACATCTATAGAATGGAACAAGGAAATACTTTAGATGGAACTAACATACCTGCAACTTTTGCTACACCTTTTATACCTTTAGGAGACCCAAAAGTTCGCAAGACAATTTATAAGAGTACAACTTATTTAGATGTCAATGGTCAGTTTGGACTTAGAAAGTCACTTAAGTTTGATTTTGATCAAGTAGATTCTATTCAACCTGATGTGATAGAATTTTCAAGCGATGCTGCAGGTAACTTCATATATGGTTCAGGAACTTTTGGAACAGCTACATTTGGTGGCAAACAACAAAGTTATTATGAAGTACAAACAATTGGTTCAGGTTTTTCTGCATCACTTGTCTACGAAACTAACGAGGAAAATGTAAGCACTACATTTACCATAGACGCTGCGACCCTGCAGTATATTACTAATGCTAGGAGATAAAAAATGGGAACAGGATATACTCGTAATGATTCGTCAAACAATATAGCTGATGGTAACGTAATTAATGCATCAGACCTTGATGGTGAGTTTGACGCAGTCCAAGCTGCTTTTAATGGCAGTGGTGGACATTCACACGATGGAACAACAGGCGAAGGACCACTCATTGCTACATCAGGTTTAGCTGACAATGCAGTGACTACAGCTAAGATAACGGATGCCAACGTCACTACAGCTAAAATAGCAGATGCTAACATTACTGTAGCGAAGATGGCTGCTAACTCTATAAATAGTGATCAATATGTAGATGGCTCAATAGATAGAGTTCACTTAGCCGCTGACATCGTTGATGGTACAAAAATAGCTGATGATTCGATTAACTCAGAACATTATGTGGATGGCTCTATAGACACTGCTCATATTGCAGATTCACAGGTTACGTTAGCAAAGATTGCTGACCAAACTGCAAATTCAGTTTTAGTTAGAGATGCTAATAGTTCAGGTGTTCTTTCTGCAAAAGCAGTTGGAGATACACAGGTACTCATAGGTGATGGAACAGGTTTTACAGCCGCTGCATTATCAGGCGATGTAACAATGACAAATGCAGGAGTAGTTACAATTGGTGCTCAAGCAGTAGAAAACTCTATGTTAGCTGACGATGCAGTAGGTGCAGATGAGTTAGCTGCAAATGCTGTAGTAACAGCTTCTATTGTAGATGCAAATGTAACCACTGCTAAGATTGCAGACTCAAATGTTACTACTGCTAAAATAGCCGCTGATGCTGTAACAAATGCTAAGATTGCAGATGATGCAATTGATTCAGAACACTATACTGATGGATCTATAGACACTGCTCATCTAGGTGATCTGCAGGTAACAACTGCTAAGATAGCTGCAGACGCAGTAACAAATGCTAAAATAGCAGATGGTCAAATAGACTCTGAACATTTTGTAAGTGGGTCAATTGATACTGCCCATATAGCTGATTCTCAAATCACTACTGCAAAGATAGCAGCAGATGCAGTNACAACTGCTAAGATAGCTGATGATGTAGAANTAGGTGGCAATCCAACTACAACTACGCAGTCAGCAAANAATAGNACNACAAGAATTGCAACAACAGCTTTTGTTCAACAAGAGCTAGGNCATATACTTGTNATGGAAGCTGATGCAAGTAATGCTGANCCTGTATCAGGTGACTTTACTAACGGTGCAATATTTGTAGGACAATTCTAAGGAGATAACATGCCAAAACTATTTGGATTAGATGGTAGCACAGTCAGACAGATAACAAAACTATTTGCTCTTGATGGAGCTACACCAAGAAGAGTAAAAAAATTATTTGGTAATGATGGTTCAGTTAGACTACTGTTTGAAGATTTTTCTACCTTTACTATTTCAGGAACAAGTAACCTTATACAAAGTCCTGTAAATGAAGTGGTTGAATTTGGGTTTAGAACTGACTTCAGTGCAGGTGGAACAGATGTAAATATCAATAACAGTGGTAGTGGTGATGTTAACAATATTGGTGGTATATCAGGTCTATCTGTAGATGTCGACAGCAATCATACTTTTACGACAACAGTAACTGCTCCTCACTCAGCAGGATTTGTTAATATCGGTGGACACGCATCAACTAACAATAATACATTTAGATCAAATAGAGAGAGTGGACCTATGTTCATGACTCATTCGTTGTCAATAGCAAACATAGGTAAGTTTGCTTCTATTATGTCAGGTAACTTTACTAGTAATCCAAACAGAGCAACAAGTGCTACTTGGGGTGCTCAGATAGCTAACTGGAGACATAGTGGTTCTATACACTTTGGTGTTAACTCTGGAAACGTACCTAACCCTGCAGGAAGAACAAGAGCCGAGAATGGTGGTGGTTCTACATTTACAGAAGGTGGTACAACCTTTACTTGTTGTATTACAAGAACTTCTACTGAAATGAGATTTCCGGGTGCAGGTGCTCAAGGTAGTAACTCTGCTGCTAGACCTTTTATAAGAATACAAACCATAGGTGTTTCTCCGTATAATCCGATTGGTAACATTGGTGTTTTCTACGGACATACTTTCTCAGGTGGTGGATTGACAGGTAACTTTAGTCATAACTTTAAATATCCGGGAGACACAACTACATCTACAACTACAGGTAGAAGAGCAAGAGTTGTGAATGGAAGTAACCGACCATTTACTGTTACAGGTGGTGGATTGACTGCAGGTGGTAACTTTTCAACAGGAACACTTACTGCAGGTGCATCTACAGGATTTATTACTGCAAATAGTACAAACGAAGCACATACTCTAACAGGTGTAGCACAAAAGAATGCAGCTACATTTAGTATTGCAAATGCAGATAATAGTATAACTGTAAGTGGTACATTTGGTGATGGTGAAAATGCTACACAGGCAAGAGATAGAATACAAAGTGTACTAAATGGAAACAGTACATTCCAAGGTAAGTTTGATACAGGTGTAGATGTAGATAAAACTGTTGGTGGTGTTGCACATAAAGTTGTAAGGTTTACAAGTGATGATGATGAAAACACACAAGACTTTACAATAACGGTGACTGCAAATGATGGTAGTAACACTACACCATATGAGGATACAGTAACTCAAGGTGCTGAAGAAAGTATACAAACAGTTGTAACTGTTACTAGAGAAGTAGAAGGCAGTCAGGTAGCTACAGCNACTGCAATATCTAGTGAAGCAGATACAGATACAGCAGGAGCAGCTATAGCTTCTAACAGTGGTAGTGATGTGACATATGATGCAAGCACAAATAAATTGAAGGTGCAGGATCAAGAAGCAACTGTAGGTATAACTAACGCAGGTTCATTAGCCGCTTCAAAGGATTAATTTATGGATGGTATGCAAGTAATACAACAAGATTACGCAGGACAATTTAAACGAAATAACTATGTACATGTAAAAAACTTCATAACAAAAGATATGGCTAAATATCTATATGATTATAGTCTACTAAAAAGTGAAGCAATTAAAACAATGGTCTTACGAGGATTTATGCCTTTTGATAATTTCTTAGGTAATTTCTCTGACGAACAAGTGCCTGATAGTTTTGGTATGTATGGCGATTTTGCTATGGAAACATTACTAAAAAATAGCACTAGTAAAATGGAAGAAGTAACAGGTTTAAATTTATGTCCTACATATTCTTATCAAAGAATTTATAAGAAAGGACAAAAATTATCTAGACATAAAGATAGACCTAGCTGTGAAATATCAGCTACCTTATGTCTTGGATATGACTACAGTAATGCACCTGATGGTTATGATTGGGGTATGTATGTAGAAAAATCAGGTGAAGTAGGACTAGAAGGTAAGGAAGTATGTTTAGCTCAAGGAGATGCAATTGTGTATCGTGGATGTGAGCTTGAGCATTGGAGAGATGAGTTTCAAGGAAATACACAGTCTCAAGTTTTTTTACATTACAATAACATAGAAGGTCCTTTCTCTGATAATAATAAATATGACACTAGACCTCTTCTAGGTCTTCCTTCAGAATTTAAAAAACCTGACGAGGTATAAATGGAAAGCATAGATCCAATGTTATTTTGGAACATTATCCTGACTATGGTCGTTGTACCATTTGGTTGGGCATTTAATAAGATGTTCCAAGAGGTCAAACGCATTCAGATACTCTTGAATAAAACACGAGAAGAGTATGCACGTAAGGATGATGTGAAGGATGATATGCACGAGTTGATGGATGCAATCAGAAGACTAGAAGATAAGCTAGACAAAGTATTAATGGGAAGTAGATAACATGGCAATGTTTAAAGGCTTCAAGCCACAAGGATTACAAAAGATAGCTAACAGTATGGGTTATACAGGTAGCTTAGAAGGTTTCAATAGTTATTTACAACAGAATCCAGATAAACAAAACATGATGAACATGTACAACCAACGTGCCATGCAGATGGCAAATGGTGGTGTTGTTAATAATCAGACAGGTCAAACTCAACAACAAGCTCCTGTACCTACATTAGGAACAGGCACAGGACAGGTTGATGCTTATGGAGATGTTCCTACAACAACAACAGATGCAGATGGTAATGTTACACAAGGAACTAGACCTGCAACTGTAGCAGATGCAACTGCAAAGATGGCACAGACAGGTGCAATACCTGAAGGTGCTGTTACACAAGTAGAAAAAATAAAAACAGATCCTAATCAAATCATAGGTGATGACGTAGGGCAAGTTGGCACACCAACAGATGTAACAGCAACTCAAGCAGGTATAACAAAAGCTGATGATGCTCAACAAATACAGACTACAACATANGATGCCACACAAGCTACAGAACAAGTAAAAGCAGCACTAGAAGCTAACTTACCTGCTCAAACAGATCCTAATGATCCAAGAGCAAAAGTTGTAGCTGCTCAACAAACAAAAACTGCTGTAGCTGATTTAGATGCCGCACAAGGTAATGCCTACCTAATGGAGAATCCTGTACAACGTGAGATACAGGATGGTGAATTAATTAGTGGTGTTGCAGACGCAGAAAAGGCATCTAAGTTTACCGAACAGATTGAAGCCGCTACAGCTACCCCATCAGAAAAAGCAACTGTAGCAGGACAACTAGCAGGTCTTACTGCAAACTTTGATGCAACAGATCCACCTGCATGGGCAGCAGGAACTCTACGTGCTGTACAAGGACAGTTAGCAGCAAGAGGTTTAGGTTCATCTTCATTAGCAGGTCAGGCATTAATACAAGGTGCATTAGAGTCTGCACTACCAATCGCACAAGCTGATGCAAGTACAGTAGCATCATTTGAAACACAAAATCTATCCAACAGACAGCAAAGAGCTATGCTTGCCGCACAACAACGTGCAACATTTATAGGGCAAGAGTTCAATCAAGAATTTCAAGCTAGAGTGCAAAACTCAGCTAGAATAGGTGACATAGCAAATATGAATTTTACTGCTGAACAAAACATAGCTATGGAAAATTCTCGTGCTGTAAACACCATGAATCTACAAAACTTATCTAATAAGCAAGCTATGGTTATGGCTGAAGCAGCTGCATTGTCACAATTAGATATGGCTAACTTAAGTAACAATCAGCAGGCTGCCGTACAGAATGCACAAAACTTCTTGCAAATGGAAATGGCTAATTTAAGTAATGAACAACAAACTGCCCTATTTAATGCACAGGCAATCAATCAGTCTATCTTAACAGATCAGGCTGCTGACAATGCTTCTAAGCAGTTTAATGCTACATCAGATAATCAAACAAAACAATTCATGGCAAACCTAGCCAATAATATATCTCAATTTAATGCAACACAAGCAAATGCACAGGCACAGTTTAATGCAGGTGAAGCAAATACTGTAGAACGTTTTAATGCAGAAGTTAGAAATCAACGTGATCAGTTTAATGCACAGAATCAATTGACTATTGCTCAGAGTAATGCAGTATGGAGAAGAGAGATAGCTACAGCAGATACTGTTGCAATTAATCGTGCTAACGAATTAAATGCTAAAGCAGTCTTAGATGTATCAAATGTTGCCTACAATAACATGTGGTCATTTTATTCTGACACTGTTGAGTGGGCATGGAAAAGTGCTGAAAGTGAACTAGATAGAATCAATGCTATTGCTATTGCAGAAATCAGTAAAGAAGCACAACAATATGCCGCAAATGCTACAAAAGCTGCGGCAGGAAAGAAAGCACTAGGAAGTGTTATAGGTAGTATATTCTCAGCTTTTGGATAAGGAAATATAAATGACACAAATGATAAATAATGCAGCTAAAGCAACATATCTCAAGTTTGATGCACTAGCAAAAACAATGCAGTTAAACACTAAGTCTCCTACTAAAGATAAAGATGCTAGTAGTGTTAAAGGTTTACTACAGAGAATTAAACAAAAGAATGAAGATGATGAAGATAAAGGTAAAGAACAAGAACCTTTGGAAGTAGCTTTAGATTATTTTATAGCTATTAGACAACAAAGAAACATGTTAAAGCAGAAAGTATAATATTATGTACGAAAATAGAGAAGAACCTTCATTTGATTTACCTGTACCCGGAATGGGTATGACACATGAGGTGGGTGCTAGACCTTGGCAACAACCTGCTCAGTACACAAAGGTAGATGATGTTGCACAGTATTACATTGCAAAGATGCAAGATGATGCTTTTGCTGATAATGTAATAAATTTATTAGAAACAAAAATGCCTGTTACTATGATTGCTAACGCAATGCAGACAACTAATATGATGAATGGTGTACACAGTCTTGATGTTGGTATGTTGTCATTACCCATCATAATGGAAATGATAATGTTTATAGCTGACAGTGCTGAAATTGAATATGTGACAGGAACAGAAAGAAATCTAGAAGCTGAACTAGAAGATACTACAGTTCAAGTAGCTGTTCAAAATGCAGATACGGAAACTAGTGTAACTCCTCAAGAAGAAATGATACAAGAAGACACACCTATGGCTGAAGAAACTATGCCTACAGGTTTGATGGCTAGGAGAAATTAATGGCAGANGAAGTAAAAAAAGAAGAAGAAGATAATAACACTTTTGGTCTCTTTGACAATAAATATGTTAGAGGTGGTGTGGCTGCTGTTGTGGCTGCAATTGCCGCTAAAAATGATCCATATCTTCTTGAAGGTTTTAAAGAAAAAATAGATGAAATAGAGTTAGCAGATAGAGAAAGAAGAAATGCATTTATCAAAACAGCAACAGAAGCAGCAACAAAAGAAATAGCTAGAAATAAACTCAAAAGATTAGAAAGAAGAGAAGCTGCTGAACCTAAAATTAAAAGAGCAGTTGCACTTGGTATGAATGCATATTTAGCTGGACAGGCTTATCAAACAGGAGAACTTGATACTATTTTAAAACAAAAGCAAGATAAACCTGATTTAGTAATGGATGAGCTTTATAAAGTTGGAAAAGAATATAGAGGTAAGATAGCAGGATTTAGTACAAATGATGTATTAGAAGCAATAGCAGGACCTACACTTAAGTTACAAGGTTTAATGGATGATATAAAAGCACCGAAACGTCAATCATTTCTACGTAACTTTATTACAGGAACTGATGATGATCCTACTGCTAAAACAGAAGTAGAAAAAAATATTGCACTACAACAACAAGATACTACTACTACAAAACCTATAGACTTTACACAGGCAAGTTTATCTCCAAGGGGTACACAATTTTTTAAGTCTGTAGGTAAAGAGACAACTGCTACTACATCAATGGCTAAAACAGAGATAGCTACATGGGTCTCAGGTACATTAGGATTAACAGCAAAGGGTAAATCTCCTGTAGCTATAAGTGCTGGTGAATTTGTGTTCCAATCTGATAATGTAGAAAATAATAAGATAGCTCAAAGAATAACAGCTAAAATGCTTGAAGAAATAGAATTCTTGTACGGTAATGTGAATAGTCCTGCATACAATGACAGACGTATGGCTATGGAGATAGTCAAGGCAAAATATGAGAAGTATACTCCCAAAGGTACTACAATAAATATTGATGCTGTAAACTTTAATGAAAAAAATAAAATAATGCCTGATGATTGGACACCTTCTACACCTACACCTGATCAGATCAAAAAGAAAAAAATTGAAGAAAAACAATCTGCTAATGATGTTCTAGACAAATTGAATGGTGCAATTACAAGAATAAAAAATAACGTAACTGATACAGAAGAAAGAAATAAGAAACTAAAACAGGCAAAGAAAATTGCCATTAATAACATACTGAAACTAATGCAACAAAACCCACCTAGAGCAACACAAGCTGATCTAGATAAAGTTAAAGCTGTAAAGATAGACTAAAACATGCTAAGTGTTGACCAAACAAAAGGCTATAATTTTCTTGATGCTGAAGATAGGACTAAAGAAAATCTTTTAATAAATGATGAATTTATTCAAGATGCCACAGAGTTTTTAATGAAACGTGAAAACTTAGCACCAGAAGATTTAGACTCCAATGAAAAAGTATATGATGCCTATATGGAACATTTTCGTTATCAAAACGTTAATGAAGTTACTGCTGTGCGTGACTTAGAGTATGCACAAAATGCTAGTCAAGAAGAGAAAGAACAATTTGCTAACCTAATACAAATGTTTGAGACACAGAAAAACGAAGGTTTTTTTGATGCAGCAGGAGATTACATACAAGGTGTTGCGACTGCACCTTCTACGTATTTAGGTATACTAACAGGTGGTTTAGGAAAACTTGCTGCATCTAGTGGTGTGCAGGTAGCTAAACTTGGTCTAAAAAAGTTATTAAGTAAAAGTCTAATGGCTAGTGCTATGAGAGCAGGTGTTGTAGAAGGTGCTATAGGTACAGGTCAAGGTCTTGCACAAGAGATGGTCAAGGAAGAAACAGGCTATCAAGATCAAATAAATGCCACAAATGTAGCATTGACAGGTGGTGTATCAGCATTGACAGGTGGTATACTAGGAGGTGGATCAGGTCTATTACAGACAGTTGGAGGACTAAGTGCTGCCAAAAAATTAGAAACATCTCAACAGGCAGCTAAACTAGTAGCTAAATCTGCTAATCAAAAAGCAAAAAGAACATTAGCTAAAAAAGGTAATGAGAATAAATTAAAATTTATAGAAGGTCAATTAAAAGCTCTTGACCCTGAAAAGGTTGCACTAGGAAAAGGTTTGACTGATGAGATAGCTGAAGCTAAACAATTAGGAACACTAAAAGCAGGATTACCTGCAGAAGTATTTGAGAATGTAGCCGCGGCAGCTTTAGAAATAACAGATAAAATAAAGTTTACTAAAGGCGATAGAATTACAAGTGTATTACAAAAAGCAATATCTGATGGGCAAATTAAAACAGATGATATGCTAAAAATAATGAACGAGTATAATATTACTCCTGATCAGTTTTCTCTAATATATAAAGCTGAATTATCAGAAGCAGGTAGAACATTAGGTATACAAGGTAACTTAGTTCAGGCACTAAAAGATTTAGAGAACAGTGGTGTTTCTAGTGTCAGTGGTGCTGAAGCAAAAGAAATAATGGAAGTTGCTTCAAAGAAATCTACACCATTCAAAGACTTAGATAGAGCTAGATTAGGTCTTATGACATCACAGCCTGCTACAACTATGCGTAACAATATAAACGCAGGTTGGAGAGTAGCAGTAGATACTACAGTTAGAGTAGCTGACAATATCTTATTTAATCTAGGTGTTGGTAGACAGGCAGGTCAACCTTTACGAAACATCTTTTTTGATGGCACACTTGACATGGCAAGATACATGTTAAACCCTAACGAAGCAAAAGTAACTAGATTGCTACTAGAAAAAAGTATGCCTGATACTGCAAAAAAATTATTCAGAGATGCTGCTGACTTGGCTGCAACAACAGGACAAGAATCTAGATTAGCTAAAATAGGTACAGCAGTCAACGTATTAAACACTGCGTCTGATAACTTTTTTAAACAAGCTATGCTTACCACATCATTGAAAAGAAGATTAAAAGATGCACCAAATTTACAAGGTTTACCAAACGATTTAGATAAAATTATAGAACAAGGTAAATTTGCTCTAATACCTCAAGACATAATTAATAAGGCTATAAAAGATTCATTAGAGTTTGTATATCAATCTGGATTTGAAGGTGCAGACAAAGGTTTCTTAGCCAAAGGAACTAGATCATTCTTAAAAGCACACAGAGACTTTCCATTCGTGCTTTCATCTTTCATACCTTTCCCAAGATATATAGCCAATCAAATGCAATTTTTATATGAACATGCACCTATAATAGGTTTTATGGGATTAGAAAACATTGGTAAGAAGAAGGGTTATTTGGCTGAAACATTTAAAATGTCAGGAGAGACATTTAGAAAGAAACTAGCACAACAATCAGCAGGTGTGGCTATGATGACTGCTGCATATAAATGGAGAGAGATGCAGGGTGATAGCACATATTGGTATGAGTTTAAAGATGATCAAGGTAATTATGTAGATGGTAAAGCTCTCTATGGTCCTTTCGCACCTTTTATGTTGGCAGCGGATATTCTTTTCAGATATAATAAAACAGACATAGCAGGAGAAAGAAACATGTCTGAGATTGCTAATACAGGTGATACATATTGGAGAGAAGCACTTCAAGCACTTGCAGGTTCACAGTTTAGAACAGGCTATGGAATGTATGCTATAGATAGACTTGTTCAAGATGTTACAAGTGAAGGGGATTTCATAGGCACTAAAGGAGAAAAAATTGCAGGTGAGTTCCTAGGTAATATTGTAAATACCTTTACTATACCACTTTCAGCAGTAAAAGATATATATGCTATATATGACAAAGATGCTAGATATGTTCCTGAAACTAGAACAGGAGATGTTGATTTCTTTGACATAGTAGCTAATAGAGGTTTTCGTGCATTACCTGACTTAGGAAGAAAGACTGCTCTCGGTAGAATGCTTGGAGAAGAAGAATATAAAACACCTGCAAGAAGTCCACTAAGAAGTGGACAAACTATGGCTATCAATCCACTAGAAAAACAATTATTTGGTTTTACTAAAAGACCTGCTAAAAATTCTCTGCAAGAAGAGATGGGCAGATTAAATCTACAATACTATGATATATATAGACGAGATAACAATGAGATGATTGACTTATACACAAGACAAAATTTAAGTGAAACTGGTAATCAAGAAACTAATTTAAATGAATTACTGAAAAAATTTATACAAACGGAAGAGTATAAGTCAAAAGTAACTCAACAAGAAAAAAGATTTGCACTAGTAAAAAAAGCACAAGATATTATATCAACTGCTAAAGCAAAAGCAAAGGCTGAACTAGAAGCTGAATCAGAAAAGATAGGTGGATTAAGTGCTGTTAAAATACAAAAATATCAGAAACTACCTGCTGTTGCTAGAAAAACTTTAAACACTAAATATAAGAGACTTTTTATGGAAGGTTCACTAAAGTTCGTAGATGGAGATATAGACGATTTAGTTAAGAATCTAGATACATACTTAGATAGAAAAATTGAAGATGAAACAGGTAATGTTATGACGTTGTACCAATGGGCAATGGAAAACTCTAAAGACTTGGAGATAAATTAATGCGTGGCTTTGAATTAGGAACTGAAACAGATAGAATGTTCGCTGATGCTGAACAGAAACGTGCAGAACGTGAAGTAGGCAAAACTCAGTTTCAGGAAGTTGTTGATGCAAGTGGCACAAAGCCAATGACTGCAGAAGAGTTGGCATATGCAGGTGCATCCGTTGCACCAATTACAGGTGACATTATTGCATATAAAGAAGCACCTGAAGATTTTCAACGTGCCTATGAACTTTTACAAAAGGGTTACAAAGAAAAAGACTTAGTTAATCTAGGATTAGGTGCTGCTTTTGCAGGTCTAGTAACACTAGGATTAATACCCGGGATAGGTTTTGTATCTAGAATAGGTAAAAATGCTGCTAAAGATAAAGTAAGAGATTTACTTAAAGAAGGAAACCTAGGTGAAGCTGCTGATACTATGGTCAAGGCAAGTCAGACTTTTCAGAAGAAGGCATTAAAGAACAAACAATCTGAAGCTCAACTTAAAAGATTAGCTGAAGCTAGACTTCAATTAAAAGATTTAAGTTATAAGGAAAAAAAGAAAGCAATAAAGAGATTAAACAGACCTGATAATATTGTTGTATATCATGGCTCTAAAGGATTCCAAGATAGACTAGGCATAGGTGGTAGTAGAACTAGAAAAGATTTAGTTATTGAAGAAGGTTTTCAACCCTTTCAAGGAGATGGAGTATTTAGAGAAAAACCTTTAGCCAATCCTGCTAATAAGAAAAGACAAGGTTCAACTATAAAAATAGATAATCCTGCAGGAGTAGATGCTCTAACAGGTGAAACTTACGTAGAAAAAAAGATAAGACAAAACAATGAGTTCCTACAAAGAAATCCAAACTCATCACCTGTAGGACTGTATGAAGGTATAACAGGCTTTGCAAAAGATATAAAATTTGACCCACGAGAACTTAAAATGGTAAAAGGGGAAATGGGTGAGCATGCTTTTAGAATGTCTGGAGATTCTAAACTAAAGAACCCTGATGGAACATACAGGGGTGCATTTAATAAACTAAGAGCATTAGAAGAGTCAATAAAAAAAGATGGCTATAAACCTGTAAACATAAAGATTACAGTAGTAGAGGATGGCACACCATACATAACAGAAGGTAATCACAGATTAGCTGAAGCATTAAAATCAGGTAGACCTGAAATAGTAGCTGATATAAATTATCTGCGTGGTGGAGAAAAGGCAGATGGTATTCTTAATCCTAAACTACTAGGCATAGGATCTGATGCTCCAACTAACTTTGCAACTCGTGAACCATTTACTGAAGCTAGAGGTCTCATGTCTAATCAAACTGCAGGATTTCATGGTGAAATAGAAGGTGTTAAATTATTATCTACATCACGTGACCCTAATGTTTCTATGTCTCCATCTTTTACAAATCCTGATGATTTAGTTAATGTTCCTGCTGATATACCTGTTCTAGAGAATATGATTTCTGCATCAATTCCATTTGAGTCTATGAAAAATATGAGACCTGAAACATATACAGAGCTAGTAAAAGGTTTATCAAATGATAAAGATATGCAAGAATTATTACTAAAAAAATACTTTAGTGATAAAACAGATGAGTTTGGAGCTGCTATGATACCTAAATCAGGTCATGTTGAAGCAGAATTAGCTGTAGCATTTCCTGAATACTTTGATCCTAAACCAATACTAGATAGAGACCCATCATTACAAAATTACAATAGAGGTGAAACTCTAATGCTTAATCCTAAAACAGATGAGTATGACAGTGCTGCAATGTTACTTGAAGCAAAAGGGATTGGTAAAATGGATACGTCTCAAAAGGTTCAAGCTGCTGGATTACAGTATAAAAAAACTGATACATATTTTGAAAGAATGGCTAACATAGAAGATGAGTTAAAACTTTTTAATACATTAGGTGATAAGAAAGCACGAGACAGAGCTTATGAGAATGTTAAAAATACATTAACTAATATGGGAGAGTTAGCTAAGTTTACTAGTGAATATGGTGCAAGGGGTGCATACGATAAATTTTTAATGAGAATGGGTTCTTTTGGATATGACTTTGACAAACTAGCTAATGCCTATCCTGCAGGTTCAGAGAAACGAGGTAATTTAAAACTATTATCAGTGTTGGCTAATACAGGATTTTATGGTGATGCAGAAGCAATGAATGTAATACGTAAGGGATTTACTCCTAAGAAAAGTGTTGATACAGTGCTTGAACAATATAAAAAAGGCAAATTGCCCGGTAGCTACGTAGGTTCTGACGATAAGCTGTTAATGAGACAATTTTTAGAAACTGATTCAAAGGTAACTACAAAAGAAGGCATAACTAATAAAATGATAAAAGATGAAATGGATGCACCTATTGAAGCAAAACCTATGAAAAAAGATACAATCAGACAATTGAAGGGTGCTAGAGGAAAGATTACCCCACGAGAAGCGAAAGAAATGTTATTAGAATTAACTAATCGCTTCAATCGTGGTGGTTTAGCTAAAGGTTTGATGTCACGTTAACGATTGTCACCTGAACCTGATAGTGTTCCTCTCGTCTTTCTATCGCTAAGTTTACGTAAATTATCTTCCATAATCTTGCCTAGATTAACATTCAACTCATTTGCCAACATAGCACAGTACCAAAGAACATCTCCTATTTCAGAAGCTATATTTGATTCTGTACCATCACGTATTTGTTTCTTTACTTTCCCTGCTACCTCTCCTGCTTCACTTACAAGACCAAGAGATAGGTAAGCTATGGCATCTTTCTTAGGATAGATAGCTGTAGACTTACACTTCTCTTGATACTCGTGTGCAGATATAAGACTTTTATTATTTGACTGCATGAACTTCTTTGCTTCTTCTTCTAGATTCATTCATCTTTACCTTTTTTAACTGATTAAAATACGCAGTATTATAACCACGTTCCCATTCCTTTTGTTCTAATAGATTTGCTTTTCTAGGGGGTGTAGCTATTATAACCTTTGCTCCACGCACATTTCGTGTATAAGGTTTACTTGTAAAAGATGCATACCCCCTGTCAAACATATGCTTGATAATATGTTGAGGTTTTTTATTTTTTTTATTCATATTCTATTTCCTTACAACGTTTACATATTCAGGTGCTTTTACACTAAAATTTGCAGAAAAAGATCTTCGTTCACCTTTGCCAAAGAAAGGATATACAGTATGATACAGAAATGCAGGGAATACATAGATTTCTCCTACTACAGGCATAAAGACTTGATTGCCACTACATAATGTAGTTGTCATACCATATATAAAATCTATGTAACCTTCTGTTGTATAAATTTCTTTTTTATTCCTAGTATTTTCAGTGCCTATGCTGTCAGGAACTTCTAGGTAAAGAACACATGAAAAATCTCCTGATGAGTGTAGATGAACAGGATTATAGTCTCCTTTAAAAGATCTTATATACCAAGCACTCTCCACCTGCAAGTCTACTTGTTCAGGAAGTTGAGCATCACCATATACTGCTGGAGTTCTTTCTTTCAATGTTTCATCTATTAAACATTTAGTTAATTGTCCTAAGTATCTAAAAAACTCGTTTAGTTCAGGCAAGTCTTGTTTGCAAGTAAGTTCTTCTGACACATGACCAACCAAAAAATCTGATGAATCATATTCTTTTCTTTTCTTTTTAGATTTAATTATGCTGTTACAATTATCATTTAATGCTTTCAGCATACGATCAGGAACTTTAGCTTTTGCTATACGAGGTCCAAAGAGTTTTAGTATATCTATCCTATGCATTTCCGTATCTTGTTGTTGATTATTTTGCATAGTGTATCCTTGCTTATTTTGCATATTTCTTTTCCTCTTTATCAAAGATTTCTTTTAATTCGTCTACTTCTTCTATATAAAACCACTCACCTTTTTTACTNTAATTATTTTTAACAAGTAGTTTATGTATTTTTCTTTCAGCTACATGACGATCATCAACTTTGTATGATGTAATTAACTCATAGTTTCTGAAAGGAGAGCCTGTTTGATACGCATTTAGTCTATCTTTAGCACTGACTGCTTTACCNATCTTGTACCAATTAATCCAAGCTGTATTTGTTATAGCATATATTTCTCCTTCTTGTGTTTGTTCTATCTTTTGATGTGACCATGCATCATCTAATGATTTATATCTACCCGGCTTATGTAAAGGGTGTGTCGTTGGTATGTATACACCATTGACCCACATACGTTTTACATTCTTACGTAGGTAGGAAGATAATCTTTCTCTTCTTCCTGATGGTCTCACGTACCATAACTCGCCACCTTCTTTGCTTACTTCTGCTGTATTTATAGTATCTGTTGTTGTCATTGTTTATCCTTTACGTGTAGCTTTCTACCTTTAAAGAAAACTATTAAGTTTATTGTTGTATTTATAGTGATGGCAATAAGTAACCACCATTGCCACCATATTAGTTGCTCTACATTTTCTAACATTAACTAGCCTGTATGTCAACCATTTCACACGCATCTGCTGTGCAAGCTAGTTCCCTTCCACCACTAGTAGTGTCTTCTTTCTCATAGTCTGCTAACTTTGACCAATCAATAGACTCAGGCATCTCATGTGATAAAGCATAATACTTTGCTTCATCTATATCTTGATAAGGTGCTTGTGCATATGTATGATCACTAAAAGGTAAGAAGGATATACCTGATACTTCATCAAAGTTTTTGTATACCCATGCTCCTACTTCCATCCACTCATCTTCTTTTACAGAAACAGTAACAGAAGGTTTATGCTCACACCAATGTCTCTGAAACATAAGCCAATATTCTAGCTGTTCAACTGCTGTCATTTCTGTCCTAGTGATAGCACCTGTAGGTGACTTCATAGGAAAACTAAATACTGTTGTACTGTCAGGCTTCATAACACATGGTTCACTAGGTATACCACTATCCTGCATAAATTTAGTTAGTGGGTCTTTATTGTCTCCACGCACAGTTCTAACATAATACTTATTATGTCTAGCATGAATACCTGAAGCACTGTCAACTAATTGTGATACTGTACCACTAGGTTTGACACATGTTATGGCAGTTGACTGTGGGATGCCTAAATCTTTAGCAAACTTCTTATTAGTTTCTACTGCTACATTTCTTAATATCTCTAAGTTAGAGTCTAAGTTACTATTATCAGGTGCTAACACAGGACAATCAAGTATGCCTGTCAAAGATACACCTAGTAATCTTTCTTCTTCTGTATTATCCTTCCATACTTTACGTAAGTATTTAAAGTTAGTAAGAGTAGATTGAAATGTGCCAAGTATAGTGGCTATGCGTACTTTCTCTTGCAAAGAAAACATGTCATCTGTTTCTCTACAGACAACCTCAGTTAAATTACAAAACTGATATGGTCTAAGTATAATCTCACTACATGGATTACAACCAAAGTAATAGTCTGCATCTCGTCTACCATTCTCAAGTGCTTTTACTTTGGCAGCCTGTCTGTTGAAGATACCACGTTCTCCTGATTTAGATTCGTACAATGATGTCCATTCTCGCATGAATGTACCCATCTCAGGCTTACCTTTGAATGCTACAGAGTTATTAGCTAATGCTCTCTGCCCTTCATTCTCCCACCATTGACCTGACTTAGCATGACGCATTTGATCGTCACCTAAATTAGATAATGATATAAGTGCAGATCTACGTACACCACCTACAACTACCACTTCACCTATCTTACACATAATATCATGGCACTCAATAGGAAACAGTCTTCTGCCTTTAGCACCCTTAAACTTCTGTATACAAAACTGAAACAATTCAACTAACGGTGCAGGTCCTGATGCTCTACCACCAAAGGTTTTTAGTCTAGCACCTGCAGGTCTAACTTGTGATACATCCCAAGTAGGCACTTGTCCTACATATAACATAGCTATAAGTTCTCTCAATGCTTTTGCCCATCCGGGTCTGCTGTCACCAACAGTAATTATAGTAGTGCTGTCTTCAAAGTGTTCATTAACTACAGGTAGCTTGTCTACGTTTTCACGTTCTACAGAGAANCCAACACCTGTGCCACACATAAGTATATACATACATTCATCGAATGAACGTGGACTATCTACAGGTATGTAGCTACAATTGTAACCACCTACGTGGCATCTATCTAATGCAGGTCCTGATGTCATCAATGCTCTCATACTAGGCATAACACCAAGATTAATTATCTGATTAGTCATCTTTTCTTTTAATGCCTTAGTTATAGTATACTTATAGTTTTTATTAAGGTGATTATCCATATACTGAAAGTATCTGTCTACAGTTTCTCCCCAATTTTCTCTACGTTGCTCTTCGTCTTTCCATCTTGCATAGCGAGACAATGCTATGAAGTTCTGATAATCAGTTGGTAAATAATTACTTAACATTTTCTACTCCTGTAATACTTTCATATTTTTAACTTTAACACCTTCTAAATCGTGAAATAATTCATTCATATAGTCTTCAAAATCTTCAGTAACATCCCCATCTGAAGGTATGGGATACTCTTCAGGATCTACCTGTAGAGTAAGCATAATTTTAACTCTTATCATCATAAATCTCTATAAGTTTCTTTAGATACCATTGTGCTTTCTGTAAGTCTTCAACACCATTTTTATACTCGTATCTCCATATATATTTTAATATATTCCCTTGTAGATAATATTTAAAACCTTCATTAGTTGCAGCACCAATCGCATCAATAGTCTCAATACCTGCTTTATTGTAATGAATAGGATGATTAACCATATCTTCCATCTCAATATTGTCAGACTGTATCTTTGCTTGCTCTTCTTTCATTCGTCTTGCCATATATACACCATGCCTTTCCATTATGCATTTCCTTCTGTATCTGCGTCAAAAGATAGTACCACAACATTATCATGCTTGTCAACTACTTTTCCTTTTTTCTTTGGAATTATATCTTCTTCAAACTGATCTGCTTTTTCTGTCAGCTTTTCTTTTACATAAGAATCAGATTCCATGACAGGAACAGATGAGCATATCACTTTACAAAAGTGAAGCAATGAATAGTAGTCATCATCACTCATAGGATTATCTTTAGATGTCACTATATTCATATTAATCTCACCTGTCCAAACATTATTCTCATCTAGAGCAGGACTTATTCCTATTATAAAATCTTCTGGCTTTATATCGTTATTTAATATTTTCATTTGATTTTCCTTAATCTTTTACCTTTAAATTTTATAAATAAAGGATGTTTATTTGTACCTTTTTCTTTCAACCAATCTTCAGGTATTATCCTGTCGTAGTATCGGAATCCATGTTTAATACACCACTCTGCGTATGTAGATTTCGCACCTTTACTTAGCTTACTTCGACTGTTTGTAAATACAAATCTAATATCTAGTTTCGGATGTTGCTTCTTAATGCACAAGTGCTTTCTTCTGTCTGTGGCTAAGAATCTTCCTTTTGTTTCTATTATTATACCATTTTTTAGTATAAAGTCAGGGGTATAGGTGCGATAGGCTAAGTCTTCCCATTCTATCTTGATACTTTCGTAATCATATTTGTACCTAATAGTATCAAGAGCCATAGAAATTTTTAACTCTAACCCACTTCTATACCCATTCTTTATGGCTTCTCTCCTTATCTTATGGGGATACACTATAGTAGTCTTCTCCAACCTGTAAAGGGATTGAACTCAAGACTTTCAATATTAGAATAACCAAGAGCTTTCATCTCTTCTTTTACAGCTTCGTCTGCTAGTTTCTTAGCTTCCATAGCTTCTCTTAGACCTTTAGTTCTCATCTCACGTAGAGTTTTCTTAGCTTCGGCTAATTCTTTCTCCATATTCGCAATATCGTTTTTAAGGTCTTCTATTTTTTTATCACTCATTACTTTTCCTTCCATATTTCTTTAGCTTCGTCTTTCATGTTTGACCACATCCATGAATCTAGATTAGGATAAACAAAAGAAGCTAACTCATGTTTATCATCACTAATAGATAAAAACTTCTGTATACCTAAAGCTACCTTAACAAGTTGCTTTTTGTGTTCAGATAAGTTTTTCAAGGTAAACTTCTTATGCTCTTTAGGAGTAGCAAAGAATAAGTCTACACTATTATTAGGATATGCCATAGAGTAAAAAGCCATCTGTCTTTTCTGTGCTTCTGTAGGCTTGCTAGGCATCCGTGTAGTTGTCTTTAAGTCCACAATCTTATCAGAAAATCTAAAGTCTATATACCCTATGATTGGAACAGGCATGTCATCGATTTGAACTTCAACTTTCTCTTGATATGCTTCAAGATTTTCATAGTCAAAGTTCTTATCGATAACATTACCAAAACCTTCTAACATCTTTCTTTCTTTTTCTGTCTTTATATCTCCTAAGTCAACACCTGATTCGGCACACAGAGACATAAATTTTACGTCTAAAAGATTAAAGTCAAAGGCTTTTTTCTCATATTTGTTTGCTAATGCAAACTCGGTAGCAATACCCCTAATAGCACTAGCACCACTTGGAGATTTACATCCAAATAAATATCTAGCTATCCACATAGGTGTATCAGTAATGTAAGTATTGATACTACTAGGGGATAGATAGTTGATACCATGTACTTTGAAGGGGTTATTGCTTTTCATTAAGCTACCTCTTCTTCGATGTCTATAAATTCACTAACAATATCATTGTCTTTATCATCGTGAAGATTAGCCTTAGAATCCCATTCACTAATAATATAGCTGTTATAGTTTTCTACCCAAGCTAAGAAGTTAGCAAAAGTTTCTTGATCTTGATTAGACAACTCAACAGAGTTAGATATATCTAAACTAGCAGTAGGTAAGTAGAAACAATTACCATTAGGTAACTTTCTTTCTTCTGTACCAAGCACAATATTATGCTGAACAGGTAGTTTCTTCATTTGAGATAACTTCGTAAATGGCTGTGCCATTATCTTGAAGGCATCTCTATTATCAATCTCCCATATAAATGGTTGACTATCTATTTCAATGGCTTCTCCTTTCTCATTGATTGGATTCTCTAAATCTACTATACCAAAGATAACACGAACACGTTTTATCTGCTTGATAAGTTCCTGTGTCTTCTCAGGAAGAGATTTAAAATCCTTTACGAAACCTGATGGTTTACCACAGTTGAATGTACCCTGATTATCTTTCAGATCAATAGTAAGATTATCAGCCATAAGAGTTTTATGGTAAGTACCCATAGGCTCACCTGCTTTGGCATTCATATTCTTGACAAATCTTTTATACATAAATCTCTGTACAAAAGGTCTTATCGTAGCAGACGTTGCATAGACAGCCTTATCGTCAGGTATATCTAACTTATAAGTACCACCTTGTACAACTTCTACATTCATAGGTTTGCCTTTTACATCTACTTCACCCATAATAGGTGAATGATTTATTTTGAATCTAGGAAGAGTATTAGACTTCTTATCACTAGACGCAGTCTCTCCTGCTATGCCCATAGCTTTAGCCATTGCAGCATAATTTGCAGTATCTATAGTTACTAAATCACTCATATATATTTTCTCCTTTGTTAAAAGTTTTATTGTTATATCATAATTAAATTATAATGTCAAGCTAATTATTCCCAATTATAAGTTAACCAACCTGTCAATATATATTTCTCATGTTTTTTTGTTATCTGACCTACATGAGTGTGTGTCCAATCACTGGGCCATATAACTGTTTTTCCTTTGACTGCAGTCTCTGTATGGTCAAAGTATCTAAATGTCGTGCCACCTTTAGGCACATCATTCAAATATGTCATAAATACAAATGCTCTTTTTATTGATGAATCAAGATACCCTGTTCTTTCACAATGCTCTACCTTATATCCACCATTAGGCTTGTAGTATTGAATGTTAAAAGGACATAATAAACCAAACTGACACAATTCATTTATAGATGGGAACTCATCTACATAATCTTTGAGACAGTTATTCAGATGTTTTTCGTACCATTGAAAACAAGGAATTTGATAAACTTCGTGTAGACGCACACTCATGTCTATACTTTCTTTTCTGTTATGATCTAACTTCCATTGATTACCCTGCTGTCCAATCACACCATCCATGTGTTCTTTTTTATTATCCCAAAAGTAATCAATGATGCCATCACAAACTTGATGATCTAACGTTGTCCACGTTCTTATAAAATTTTCTGCCTTCATGTTTATCCTTTCATTAAAACGTCTTTAGTGTCAAGCCAATTGTTACCTATCTTAGCTTCTAGTAGTAATGGCACATTAAAATCAATATTAAACTGATTATCAATAATGTCCTTCATACTATTATTAATACTACTCAGTAATTGTATAACATCTTCTTTTTCATCAGGATGAACATCTATAACNATAGAGTCGTGTACAGTATTGACAATACATGAATTGAAGTCAGATAATTTTTTATCTATCTCAAGTAGTATAAGAGGAACAATATCTGCAGTAGCAAAACTTTGTACAGGATAGTTTTTGACCTGTGTAAAGTGTGTTATTTTACCACTTGCATATCTCTTAGCATCAGGAAATGCAAACTCTCGACCTGAAGGTATCTTTACTTTACCTGTATTCATAACTTCTTTAGCCAATCTGGAATGCCATAATGCGATTCCTTTGTACTTGTCCGTGAAGTGTTTATAATATGTAGCTTGAGCAGGTGTTCTCCCAAATCCTGTTGCTCCGTACAAGGGTGCAAACGTGTGTGCCTTCGCTTCTTGCCTAGTAGTTTCTTCCCCAGCATCACTAATAATACGAGCAGTATAACTATGCACATCAAATCCATCTTCTATCTCCTTCATTGCAGTTTTATCCTGTGATAGGAAAGCTGATACTCTAAATTCAAGTTGAGCAAAGTCAGCTTCTAATATCTGCCCACCCTTCCAACGTGATACAAACACCTTCTTGACAGGGAATGTACCACCTCTCGGCATATTCTGCATGTTAGGGTCAGCACCACTAAATCTTCCTGTAGAAGTTCGGTGCTGTAACAACCTAACATGTAGCTTACCATCAGGCTTGATATGTGTGTTGATACCTTCAACAAAAGATGAAAGGTATGTATCAAGTGCTGATAGTCTCTGTAAGTCTGTAAGAAAGTCCATTGCATCTGTCATATTCTTTTGTTTAGCCATAGTATATAACATAGCTAGATTACTCTTGTTCACACTAAATCCATTAGCACTAACCCATTTAGAGTTAGGNGCATTGAACTTTAATCCTGCAATAGTTTTAGTCGGTACAAATAAATATCCAACTGCATCACAATCACTACACTTAGTAGGTTTAGCAAATGGTGTACCATCTTTTCTAGTCTTTCTATAATAACCTGTACCACCACAACTTGAACATTGCTCTGCTCTTGTCTTGTATACAATATCAGAGTTCTGTTGTATGGTATGTTTGTACTCGGACTTATCCATGTATGGAGTAAAACTATTTGCCCACATAGTCTTGTCATGTGGCTTTCTACTGTAAATAACCCACGACATCTGTTCAGGACTATTAAGATTAACAGGTGTGTCACCCATCAATTTCTTTACTTGTTTGTTTAGCCTATTCTCAATGGCAGTCTTCTCATTCTGAAACTCTATCTTAACTTTATCTAAGGTATCTACGTCAACCTTAAATCCTCTTTGATATATCTTTGCCAAAGCTACTGCGACTTTGTTTGTTTGTACAACTGTATCCATCAATACTGAATCATCTAATTTATTCAGTCTTATGTATTGTCTTTGACTTAGCTGTTGTGTAGCTTCTAAATCTGCTACAAGATACTCTGTCAGTTCATCTCTAGGTATCTCATCAGTAGCATAACCTTTAGCAAAATAATTCTTTAGTGTATCTTGCTTTTTAGTTGGCAAGTCATATCGTTCAGCACAATCTTTCAAATGCAAGGGTTGTTTGAGACCTCTCTGTAAAACATACTCTGTTAACATGGTACAAAAAATAGGACCTTCGTACTTAAATCCTGATTCCCATAACCACATTAAGTCATAAGATATATTATGTCCTATAAGAATAGTTGCTCTGTCTAATAGCTTTTGTATGGCATCAAAATGATCTTCATCTTTATCTGTATTAAACAAATGCATAGCACCATTATCTTCTAGACAACCTACCATAACTAATTTATTATCAGTCTCAAATGGATCAAGATGTAGTTTACCATCTCTCTTTGTAGTTGTATTCTCTACGTCTAATGTTAGCTTCATGCTGTATACCTCGCTGTCTTGTAGTCAAGTTCACAATGTACTGTGCCATGCCAACCTGACAATTTATTCTTAACTATGTTAAGATGTCTTTGTATATCTTCCTCGTCTTGACCTTCTACCTGTGGATTCTTAGCTATCAGTATCATCAAGTCAGCTTCGGCTGCTTTACCTGTACGAGACCCTTCCATCATAGATTGGTTCAATATAACTTTACCTTCTGCTTCTGCACTTAATTGTGACATATAAAATACAGCACACTCATAAGTCTTGGCTATTTGTCTAGCATGCACTACATTTGCTTTTAGTGCTTCATCTTGTCTAGCAAACCCTTGAGACTTGGCAAACTTATCTCCCATATCAAGAACTAATACGTCAGGCTTGTATGCCTTACAGACACTTTCTACCCATGCCATGTCACGATCAGATGCATCACGTATCTTGATATTATCAAACACAGGCTTGTATCTTGACCATGCCTGACTAGGATTTTTCTTGACATCATGTACAGTCATACCTGTGGCTGCAGTTAGGTATCTTGAACCTACCCTGTGGTAAGCTTCTTCGTTACATAGTATGACACATTTCGCACCCTGATGTGCAAAACCATTTGGACTTGCAATAAGTGATGCGTGAATAGATGTCTTACCTGTATTAGGTCTAGCACCTATTTCAATCAAGTGACCTGCATTGACACCATCTAGTTTACGACACAGACTAGGTATATTGAATGTCCATCTAGCTTCTAAGTCATTCTTAGCAAGCAATGTCTCAATAGTGATGTCATCCCATTCTATGTTGAGGTTAGGTGTAAAATCGTCTCCATACAACTCAAGAAGATTTCTAAGGGGTTCAAGAGAGGATTTAGCACCATTAACGTAGTCAAAGCCAAGATTGGCAATGTCTTCGCCAACGACTTGCTGAAACAATTTAGACAATACTTCTTGTGCAATATCTGTACCAAGGGGTTGCTCCTTCTTAATTTTACCAAACAGAGCAGAGTATCCCTGCTTCTGTGCAGTAGTCATTGATGGATTGTTAGCTAGGAATAATGCTTCTATCTCATCAGGGGTTACTGTTCTCTCGTATAAGCTTATTGCTTTATCTAGAGTTTGTTTAATCTTACGAACATCCTTACTGAACAACCTGTCAGGACACTTAGCACCTCTGTGGTCATCATAAAATGATTTATCCATAAGACTTCTTATTAATGATAATTCCATGTTGTTACTCCTTTGGGGTTAGGGTTAATAGTTTTTCCATATCTGATTCATTACGATATTTTAAATCATCTGTCAATCTAATTATTTTAATCTCTTGTACATATCCTCTTAATTCTTTTGCAAACGATAGTGTTTTAGGTAAGGCATCAGGATCGAGTGCTATAATCGCTGTTGAGAACCGAGAAAGATACTTCTTGTGTGACTCTGCCAATGACGTACCCAACACAGCTACCCCAACTAATACATCACTACCTACCACAGAAGCACTAACACAGTCCTCAACAACAACTGCTACTCTACCACATCCATGAACAAAAGGCAAGTTACTTTTTCCATATCTTTTCCATTTAGGCAATAAACTAGTTATTGACCTACCGACTGCATCAACAATGTAATCGTCATGCTCGACAGGGAATACAACTCGCTTGTCCTTGACATCGTAGTGTAGATTCAATTTGTCACAATCTAAATCCCACAGTTCACAAAAGTCCATGACTTCTTTCCTGTAGTTATGTGACACCACGTATTCAGGCATTACAAATTCTTCTCTATCAAAGTCTAGAACGTCACCTGTAATTGCGTCACGTATATCATCTACAGATAGATGTACACGTGCAGATCCTGAAATCTTACAAGTAGATTTGTAACAATTCCATAACAACTTACCCATATTATTGGTAGCTGTAAAAGTTTTATAACCATTACATACAGGACAAGTAAGTCTTTTACTTTCTCCTACACTTAGTTGTAAATCATTTACGTAGTTGTATATATTCATTGTATATCTCACTTATATGTTATATAATATTCTTTTGTTCGGCACTTACCCTGTGCTTATAGCATACTTTTTTCTAGTTGTCAATGCATTTTCTGCACTAGCATACGTATTTTTCATGTAAGGTTTCACACTATTAGGGTTAGCATGACCTGTAACAGACATGATTTGACCCATAGATACACCTGCTTCGACCATTTCGGTAGTACCTGTGCGTCTTAAATCAGCTATTCTTAGCTCGTCAGGAAGGCTACAGAGCTTCATTACCCTTCGTGCTACTTTGGATAGCCTAGTAAGAGAATATGGCTCGTATGAACCTCTAATCGCTGTTGGGTATGGTGCGACATAAGACTGAAAACCATATTCATCTTTCTGTTGATTAAGCATTTCTAGTAAGTCAACTGAAATCGGTAGGTGTACTACACTTCTTCTCTTTGACTGTTGCAAATTTAACACACTTTTGTCAAAATCTATGCTAGAAAACTGTAACATTCGCATATCTCCTACTCTTTGACACCATTCGTATGACATTTGGACAATTAATCCTATGTTTCTGTACTTGAAATCACTATAAGCAAAGTCAAGAAATTGACACACTTGTTCTTTTGTCCATACAACCTTTCTAACTTGAGTTGCTTTTCGTCTAAATGTAGAAAACGGATTAGATTCAACATAACCCATCTCCATTGCAAATGAAAATAGTTTTCTTGCCACAGAGCAAACATGATTTGCCATAAAGATACCACGTTTTAACCACACTTCATATCCTCGCCTAGCTTTCGCACCTGACATATTTTTTAATTTAGTGGTTGACAACTTCTTACCATCCACAGATGTGTCAAGCATAACACTTAAAAAGTATTGATAATCTACTTTAGTTTTATCTGCTAACATCTTGAAATCACTAGATAAATAATACTCATCTACTAAGCTGGATAAATTTTTAATCTGCATCTTTATACTCCATTGCACATAAATCTAAAGCAGTCATGAACAACTCGTCTTGCCACATCAACTTTTGTTTAAAATGTGTCGGTATTTTTAAGTACCCATAATATCTACCTGCAATCATGCCTGCTACTGCACCTGACGTATCGGCATCATGTCCTCTATTAACTGCTTTGATAATACAATCTTCAAAACTATTTGTTGTTTGGAATGCCCACCAAGCACATTGATATGTTTCTTTTACATATCCACCTGACATAACTTTTTGTCTAGGTGTATCTAATGGTAACTTGTACCTGTCATATCTAGCTATCGGATAGCCATGATANAATTCTTCGGCTAACATCACAGAATAGTCAACACAAGTATTGCTACCATGTGTTAGTAAAGTCTGTTGTACTGCTAATTGCATGGCATGAAACTTATTTTTAGCAACTATGATAGTAGGTGCAAGTCTCATCAATGCTCCATTGCCTGATGAATCATCAGCAGTTCTACCTCTGTAAGGTTGTAGATAATCAGAGTCATCTAATTCGTTTAGATAGTTAGTCAATGCGACTGCAGTAGTGCCACCTATGTCAAAGCACTCTCCTCTCGGACTAAACTCTCCATCCTTGTACCACTTACAAAAATTCTGCATAATATCATTCGCATCAAATGTCCTTTTATTTAATAGAGATTTTGCCATAGCTAGTGCCATACTAGTATCGTCTGTCCACTCTCCAATGGACACATCATGTACACCACCTTTTTTAAAATCAGTCACATAATTTTTAGGTGTACGTGGCTTTTGAAATTCAAGAAATGCTCCAAGGGCATCTCCTATAGCTAGTCCTACTAGCATACCTATACCTTTATCTCTATCCATATAATCTCCTTTTTATGTTACAGGTTCTCCACCAACCCACGCAACAAGTGAATACCTGATACCTTTTGTAACAGGCTTTACTCTGTGTGGAATCCATGATGGGAACACTATTGCACTTCCTCTCTTAGCTTCAATTTTGTCAAGACCAAGAAACTCAAACTCTCCACCTTTAAAGTTATCATTCAAAATAATACTCGTTGATATTTTACGTGCTTTATTATTAACAGGCATCCTATCAAAACCATTACCATCAATATGAAAGTCATAATACTGACCAACTTTATATCTAGTTATCTGCATAGTTTCTATTGAATCTACTTTGACTTTCCATTGTACTCTTGTNTCATTACACACATCACTAATTAGTCTTTCTANCAATTCAAAATNCTTNTTTTCAGAATACCAAACTACATCAGAGTTTCTGATTTTTTCTAAGTCACCTTCGACATGTATCTTACCACNTTCCCATTTGTTTTTTGCAAATGATATTATCTCTTTGCAATCTTCTTTTGAAATAACATTTGGGCATACAATATAATCAGGCATATATAATCTCCTTTGCTACACGTTTAGTGCTATATAAATACATAGTATTATAATCAATATTTTACCATAGTCAAGGTCAAACTTTGTACCTTCGCCAAATTTATTATTATAGTCTATATTAAAAAAATCTGTTATTCTACCCCACATATTGTTCTCCTTTCATTCGTGTTCTCCACCTTTGTCGTTATCATCATACTTAATTCTTTTGCCATTGTAATACATATATCTACTTCTGCTTGGTGTATGATAGCCTTTCTTTAGAAAGAATGTAGGCTTTCTCTTTGCAGTTTCAAATGTAGCTACAGTTAAAACGATAGCACTTATTAGAAATACGTGAGCAATAGCAGTTATACCAAACACCCACATACTACCAAAGTACATAGAGAATACAATGCACCACATCCATGCTAATACTTGCATGACCATATGTCTAGTATTTAAGTCAGGTATATGTCGCAATGGGTTACGTTCATGATTCATGACAGATTGCCATGTGTCGTGTACTACTTTAGTCATGTTATAACTCCTCTAATTCTATCCAATGAAAATCACATTGATCGTTATTAATCATCTCAATAAGTTTTTTCTTAGCTAACTCTTTTGTTTTAGAGTCAAACTTTGTACTACCTTCTATGTGTACACCTGTATCTAACCATACATCTATGCCTACTACTTTAGTCATTTTCAGTTCCATCCTTTATCTTAGTTCTACATACATTAGTGCCTAACATATCAAACATGACACAACCATAGTCGTAGCCTTGATTGTAGTAATGATGTGATTGCTTTTCGTCTCGTTCTCCATGAAGCAATCCATCTGCCATACCATCTTTGAATTTGTCAATAATCTTATGCTCTTTGATTTGTTTTTCAAGTTCTATTAAGTTCATGATTTATCTCCTATAAATTTTGTAGTGAAGCTAAGTCCGTACCATAACTAATTATACAATACACTTTATGCTCGTCATGATACTCTAATATTGTATATGTTTTTGTATCATGATTTACATATATTTGCAAGGGTAATGTTACTATTCTTTTTTGCAATCCTTCTTTACTTCTAACTTTAGTTAGTGATACTGCGTTGAATACTAGGTTCTCTTTCTTCTCCTGTATTGTGTACATAACTTCTTGTTTCTCTGCACACATCACAGGCTTGTCATTCCACATTCCTGCGAAACTCTTTGTGCTGAATGTTAGCAACAACAATATTATAAATATATTTCTCATATATCTTCGCCTTTTCTTGTGTCTATGTATACTCTCATGTGTGTAGATTCAGATATATTTTGACCCCAATACGTAGCACCTGTACCCCTAAGTTCAGGTTTAATATGTTGTCCTCGTACTCTCATTTTATATGTTTTATTATTGAAATACTTTTTCATCTTGTCAACAAACTCCTGACCATCAGTATCATTAGGTATCTCGCTGAATACATAGCCTTTTCCTAGTTTGTTTGTTTGATCATAGTATGCTTTTCTCCACCTGTGTTCTTCTCTAGACCACTTATCTAGAAGTGCTTCTTTCTCTTTGAGAAGTTCCTTCAAGCCTTCAACTTGATTAGCAAGACTGACACCTTCGTCAAGTGCTTCGTCTTTTTCTTTTCGCAACTCCTCTAAAGTGTAATCTCTAGTCTCAACTTTCTTGACTAAGTCTCTAGTTCTACCCATGTGCTTAGACCTGTCAAGCATATCCTCTTGTTCAGATAACTTAACAAATGCTCTGACCATGTGCTGAAAATCCATCTCTGAGATAGGTATCTCTTGCCCATGTGCTTCTGAATAGTATCGCTTCTTGCCTAGGTTATACATGTCACTTGCAAGTTTGCCTGTGTCATTCATTGCACCTAGTATATTTACTAATTTGTGTATTTTCATATTGTTTCTCCTTTACGTTTAAGTTCTTCTTCTAATTGATCAATAACATTGTCAATGCAATCTCCCATAGTTATACAACTTCCATCATTATCTTTTGGTGCATTGTATAAGGACATCTCATTATATAGTGGTTTCACTATTGTTTGTTTAACTGTGCGTTTAATGTCATACATATCACACAACATATCTTTAATATTCATTTGGTCAAATGCCATCTATTCACTCCTTTCAATATCCCACCTATAAAATATGTGGTCATCTATTCTAGTTATATAAGTCTTTGTCTCTGCCCAACTAGGTCGGACATAGTATGCATGGTAGTGTGTAGAACCTTCTACAAAGTCATCTAGGTGTCCATTGTACACACCATTTGCTACGTGCATAGCATCTCTCCATGCTTTTGGTTCTCTTGGCTTGTCACTTTTGCCATCACAATACCAACTAAATTGGCATCTATTCTTGATGGGTAGTGATGGCTTCCACTTGTACGTCAACCCTTGTTTGACAACATCACACACATTGTTAGGGTATCTATTATCTTTTACTCTATTCATTACAACCTGTGCTACTGCTACTTGCCCTATGAAACTTTGATTCTTAGCTTCATGATACACATTAAGTGCTAGGCATATTAGTGATTCAGCTATCATATTAATGCTCCCATCTGTCTACACCACAAATTTCAATATCACAATCAGGGTTATCTCTTTGCACTTCGTTCTCAATGAAGTCTGCTATTCCCTTCAGGTCTATGAAAAGTCTTGTGCGACCATCATTTTCTTCTTCGTAATCGTCATCTTCCATTTCATTAATGTATTCATGTATATTTATTTTCATATTTATTCTCCTGTCCATCTTTTATCCCACATTGGGTCATCTAATCTATATAGTATATCATCTTGATCTATACCTTTGAGTATATGTGCAATGACATCAACTGTCCACCCATTACCAATCATCTTGTATCTNTGACTATTGGATACATGATTNGTATAGTTNTCAGGTAATGTCTGCAATCTCTCACACTCTAGGGGTGTCAGCTTTCGCCACATATCTTTTGATACTACCACATTATCTTTCTGCACAGTAGTAAGACAGTTAGACTTCTCATCATTTCGTATCTCTATCTGTCTTGTATATGGCAAGTCAAGTTGATCATCTTTCCTAGTACCATGCTCATCTAGTCTACGATTAACTATACGACCAATGGCAACCTTTGGTTCTCTATGTCCACCTTGCATGGTGGTAAGGGTAGGTGCTTTGCCTTCTTGTGCATATACTCGTTTGATAGAGTCATGACCTTTTAAGTCAGCAGTACCAACCCTAATCAACCCATCTTTAGACATGGTAGGGTTATCCTTGAGTACCATAGTACGTTGCTTACGTTCAATACTATTCCACCATACTGCACCATTGTATCTAGCAGTAAGACAATGAGACTTACCATCTTGACTAGTCATCTCATCTGTAGCATAGCCATCTTCTAGTATATCTTGCATAGCAATTTTCTTATCAACCATATCAGCAATAGGTATCTGCTTATATGTACCATCAGCTTGTAGTTTGCCAAACCAATACAGTCTATATCTATTCTGACCACTCAACCACTTAGAGTTTTTAGCCTGTGGTTCAAACCCCATGTGATATGATATGGTATCTTGATATTCTTTTTTCATTCGTACATTCTCTAGTAATACATACTTAGGTTTAACTACAGACAGTATCTCTATGAAATGAAAGAATAATTTACTTTGGGGATCTTCGAAATTTAACTGCTTGCCTGCAAATGAAAATCCTGTGCAAGGCGAACCCCCCATCATTAAATCAATATCCCAACATGATATTTCAAAGGGGTCTAAGTCTGTAACATCTCCTAGCTGAAACGTCTTAGGAAAGTTAGCTTGTGTAACCTTTATAGCTGAAGGGTCAATCTCACTTGCATAGTAGTTATTATATATACCATCAAAGGTATATCCTAATCTACCCAATGCAACTTGCCCACCACTACAACCATCAAATAAACTTAATACATTCATATTTACACTCCTATGTATGTTGAAAAGAATAGCATAACTATTCCTGTTATTATTAATATTATTAGTGCATCATCATTAGGTTCAAACATGTTCAGTCTCCTTTTCAAACATATCTATGCATTCAACAATGACATCATCATAACCTTTATCCTTCCATTCGTTTGCATCTCGAATGGCATCTTTATAGTTTTTGTAGTAGTCATCATTACCACCTACCCAAACTATATATCTCCAACCATCTTTGTAGTCTTGATTTATAGTTCTAGTCATGTGCAATCTCCTCTAGTAAATCCATATCCATATCTTCTGTGAGATATTCTAATGCTTTAAATCGTCTATCTCGCTTTAGTTGATATAATTGTATATGTTTTTTATCTTTTGTCAACACTTCATTTCCATCATCATCTACTACATAGAATTTGATGTCTGCTACTAATATACTCATGGTCAATCTCCATATAAAGTTGGTATTTCTTCGTTAGGTAAATAATCTTCTTCGTCTTCTCTCAAAGCTTCCTCGAATAAATTATACAGTTCTTCTTCTTCCATTTGTATTGTCCTCTACTTTTGTTAATATCCTGATACCTACGCATAGCATCACGATTGATATTGTATAAGTTATTATATATAGTGTACCTACTTCGTACATAATATGATTTAACCCATTGATAAACATAGCAGTACCCATCATCAGGCATACCATGAGTATAAGTTTACTAGTTATTGTCATATGTATCTCTCCATTCTTTTGTTGCNTTTATTAACTTAGGGTTTACCGACATAATCTCACTAACGTAAGCATCTCCATACTCCCAACTATCGTATGTCATAGGCGATTTACACGCAGTAAACCATCTAGCATATTGATTCTTATCTTCGTTATCTTTTACTTGATAAGTCTTAAGTATCTTCCATTCAAAATACATGCCATTATTAGGGTTGTCAACTCTATATGTAGCATATGCATTATCTATTTCTCTTGATTTTCCAAATTGATTTTTAGCCATTAGCTTTCTCCCATTCTTTAAATTTATTNTATGTTGTAAAGTATTTGAAATTAGAATTTGTGGCATACTTATTTAACCACTCAATAAAAGTAGTCTTACCTTGTACTTGAAAAGTATTACCACTTTTAATGTTATGTATAGTAAAGATATGATTTTTATATGTCATCTTCTTCTTCTCCTATATACTTAGTCCACTCGTCAGGTGTAACTCCATTGATTAAAAATTCTCTTTGTCCTGCGTCTAGGTGTGGGAATACATTTTGTACATGTAAACCCCCTATTGTATCATACCTATCTAAGTCTTCTTGTGTGATAGGTAATTCCATTGTATTAAATTTTCTACTCAATACTGATTGTCTAGTTACTTGTATCATGTTGCATCTCCTATGTAAACATGTGGGTTATAATTTTCTGTTGATTCCATATATATTGTTCCTATGAAATCTTTATTGACATAATACCACTCTTTAGGTTTATACTGATTATCACTACACCCTTGTTGTTTAAAGTAATTATCAGTATAGGGGTTATATTTTATTCTCCAATAGTTTGGAAATTCTATTGCTGAATCTTGATTGTCGGAAAGATAACCTACTGCAAAGGCATGAACATTTTTCTTACCTTCTTTTCGTACCCTATCTTGTCCACCTTTTCTCACTACAAACTTGGCAATCTCCAAGACTACTTTATCCTTGTGATCAATAACTAGACCACTCTTACAGTCTTGGATACTCCAACATTTTTTATGTAGATTCCAATATACTCTAACCTTATTGTTCATTATATTACCTCCATCATTTTTGCCTGTAATATTACATGACTTACAATTAGTTTAGTCATCTCCATTTGTTTTCCAATGGTATACTTATGATGCCTTCTGCCATGTTTAGATATGTCAGTTAAAATATGTAAGTATAAATTATCTACTTGCCTTTCGATAATACCATTTAGTTCTTCGTTTTCTTGTATATCTTTTACTTTCATACTATTGTCTCCCTTTACTGTTTTCCATTTAATANTACTCATGTTTAGTCTCCCTTTTCAGTTTCATACCACTTCATAGCACTATTCTTAATCATATTTGTATAAGTTATACCATACCCACTACCTGCCTGTAAAGTCTCTTTGTCAAGTAAATGTTTATGTATATGTGTAATGCTATCCCAATTATCTAATATCTTTTTACATAGATGATCAAATTGCGTATCATCTAATACATTCTTATCATGCTCATAGTATAAGTACGAACTCATTAAATAAATTGGTACTAACCTATTGATAGATATATTATTTAATTCCATGTATACGTCTCCATGTTACCCATGTTATAGCTTGCAATTCATATGCCTTGATGCCTAGTTTTTTAGATGCCCTAGCATATGCCTTTTGTATATCCTTATACTCACTCTTTTTAATATTTGTATTAGGTGTTGTCAAGCCTTGTTTATCATTGTAGTAAATATTTCTAGCATGCCCATCAATAGTAATATCTGTCTCATCTCCACTAATATTTCTAAAGAATGATACAATCTTTTTACCATTAAGAATAGTAATAGTTTCATCATAGGTCGGCATTGTCTCCAATATATGCCATGCCTTCTGCTTCATTTTATGATATGTACTAACCTTGATACTATCCATATCTTGACCATTGATGAACGCAACACATAATTCTTCGGCATTGACAATGTTGCGTTCCCATTTATTGTTAGGCGATAACGCACTCACTACACCTATAACAATATGAATAGGTAATTCTAGTTTAGATGCAATTCTTTTACAATCTGCGTTAGCATTTACATACCAAGTTAACCCATGTTTTATTTCACTCGCATTAGCTAACTTGTATATTGCGATTATATTTTTAGTCGTAATCATAGTGCATTCTCCCTGTACTGATAACAGTTAATTTGCGTTAGTAACGTTGCCTTCATCTAACATTGCTAACTTATTTTCAATAGCATGATAAAACGTAGCCTTATCAAATCTACTATTATGTCGCTTACAAAATCTCATTATATCTTGTATAGCACCTTCGTCAAGTCTATTATCTACAATAATATCTACTAATTCTATAAAATGTTTTCTAGTCATGTTGCATTCTCCCTATATAAAAAAGTGACATGGAAATACTTTATTAGCTCTTGTAGTATACATAAACTGCCTATCTCTAGGGTTTGTTCTACTAGTAAAGAATATTACAAAGTCATCATTCCCACTATATAAAGTATCTTCGTTATAATAAGTATGTACTTTTAAAGTGCTATTGGCTTTAACCATATTCATTAATACACCAATATCACTTTCTAAATCTGTTTTAGGCATAGCCTTCCATTGATTAATTACATTAGTTAAACTCATAAGCATTCTCCTATGTTGGTTAAATTGTGCAGTTAAAGGGTACAATGCGATACAAGGGGAATATATCACATTGTACTTAATCGACTAGGCTTTTTTTCTAGTCTTAGCATTAGCAAAGTCTACGATAGACTTAACATTAAATTCACCGAATTCTATAGAGTGCTTAACTCCATTTAATTCATTATTGATAGCAGTAAGTAGCAATTCAAAAGTAGCAATACTAGTGCTACCAATTCTAGCACCATANTCTTTTTTGATTTGTCTACTAGCTACTCGACTAGCCTTGTAAAGCTTAGTCTTAGATAATGAAGTTTCGGTAACTTGCTTATACTTTTTAGCTACCCTTGAAAACTTATTTTGGTTTGACTCAGTCAAATTTTGACCTGTTAAACCTGTTGATTGTTTCCAATAAGTCGCATGAATAGTTTTAATAGCCATGTTGCATTCTCCTATGAATGGTTGTTGTAAATTAAGGGCATTATACCCTTTAACAACACAATGTCAAATAAAATTCAATTGCTAGTCGTATATATCTTAATACGATTAGGTATAAATTTTAGGTACTCAAACCAAGTTTCTTTAGCTTAAACCTATAGCTAACTTTACTAGCAATCTAGTTATGTAGATTTTTCCTCGCTTTCGCTTTGATTCCCACCTATATCAGGTTATTAAGGGAAGGCAGACTAGACAACACACAAAACTAGTCTCTTTTAATTTCTCGCCTACTTACCATTGACCACCCTAGGATTTTTCAGGTCGCACTTCTCCCATATTCCACAAGCCTATTACTTGGCACTTGCTTAGTCTAGAAGGTTACCACTCGATTGGTAGACCTAGTTAGCCCACGTACTACCCACATTTAGGGTAAGCATTCGCATCTATCGTTTAGGGAATTTGCCCCTGATAGGTTTAGTTTAAGAGTCTGCACTCGCACCCATTTTAAGACTAGGTCGTATGTCTTCGTTCTTCGCATTATCAGTAGAGCAAATTTAGTTTCATTCGTCAAGACTTTTTTTNAAAATGTTTTAAGAACGTTGCTATCTAGCGATTATCTTAAAACTAAAAAGTTATTTTCGTTTCATTAGCAATTTAAAAGACTTAGTTTCTTATGCTTTTAAAAAGAAAGTTTGTATCCAAAAACTTTTCTTTAGTCTTATCAAACTTGGCTAATTGCCTTGCTGATGATTTGAAGTATACCGATATTGATTAACTATGCAAGCGAATAATTGAAAAAAAGTTAATTATTTTAGAATTATTTTGCTAAGTCATTGATTTTCCTGGGTTTTTTTATGATATTTTTTTTGAAGCATATTAAAAATTTTATTGATACTATATAATGGGAAAAAAAGGTTTATTCTCACAGGGGTATATTATGCAGTAAAAACAAGGGGTTAGGTATTTATTTGATACAGTTTAAAGGGAAACTGATAGATAAACAGTTTCTAATTGCATATAAAATGTAATAAAAACAATGACTTAGCTAGAGTGAAGCATAAAAAATGTACGATTTACAAGGGTTTGAAGGTATTTTTTTATTTGAATCTAGAAAAACTGATAGTTTACAAGGGTTAGGGGGCATGCGACATGTGGGGGGTATACGTATACGTGCTTGGAGAACTACACAGATGGGAAATTTAGAGTGTTAACCACTAACACAACTGTCAAATACAGGTATTCCTAGTAAAATGTAGCATTTTTGCCACACTGCAGCAGAAATCGGCATAAATAAAAAAAATTGCACTTGACAAGATCACTAAAATCGAATATAATTATGTATAACTAACACTTAAATGATACATATAAGTGATAATTACTTAAATATGTTAAATACACTTAGATGAAACACTTAAATGTAGTAAGAATACGTACTAAATTAAATTTAATTCTTGACAACAATGAAAAAATCAGTAAAACTAGAAACACCAGAAAACATTTTAGATAGTTTCTATGATGCTATCCGTACTAACAAGTTAAAAAACTTACATATTCCCCATAGTTCTGTGTTTTATGTTCGTGCTGCCATTGAAGCAGATACAGGAGTGCGTTATACGTTGAAACACGTAGAGACAGCCATGAAAGCAGAAGGGATGTTAGATAATGTTTGAGACATGGGTACTAGTATGTACCATAGGAAATACACTTTGCCATACTTTAGTTGACGAGTATGGACCATATAAGACTAGACAGCAGTGCGTTAATAGAGCTTATGAGATAGCAGTAGATGTACCGGATATGTTACCCGGCTATGAAGCTATTAAATATAAGTGTGCTGCACCGGATGAACAATTAAAAGGTAAGATGAATACGTAATGAGTAGTATACCTGAACGAGTCAAAAATAAAATGAAGGAAGAAGGTCTTAAGGGTGTAAATAAACCTAAGAGAACACCTAACCATCCTACGAAGTCTCATTGCGTGATGGCATCAGAAGGTGGTAAATATAAATTCATACGTTTTGGACAACAAGGTGTGAAAGGTGCTGGTAAAAATCCTACCACAGCGAAGGATAAGGCACGTAAGAAGAGTTATTATGCTAGACATGATGCTCAAGGTAAACCCACTACTAAGCTATCAGCTAAGTATTGGAGTCATAAAGTCAAATGGTAGGGGAACAAAATGGCTAAAAAAGGAAAAGGCATAGCTATAATCATTTCAATGGTAGACAAGAAAGATATGAAAAAGGCTAAGAAAGCTGAAATGGCATACGGCGGCAGCGTAGGCGGCAAGAAGCATATGTATTCAAACGGTGGTTCAGTCACAGACAATCTACCTAACAAAGGTCTACGTGAATTAGCAAAAACTGCTAAAGGTAAAACTGCTGTAAGAAAAATGGGATTTGATGTATAAACGTAATTATAAAAAAGAATATACTAATTACCATTCTAAACCCACGCAGAAAGTAAATAGAGCAGGTAGAAATAAAGCACGTAAAATAGTTATGAAGGCTGGGGGTACAGCCAAAGGCGATGGCAAAGATGTCCATCATAGAAATGGCAATCCAAGGGATAATAGGATAGGAAACCTAGCTGTTAAATCTAAGACTGCTAATCGTTCTTTTAAGAGAACAACTAATGCTAAAAAACTAACAAGGAGAGTTTAAAATGGCAAGTAAAACATATGCTGAAATGGTTAAAGAAGATAAAGCAAAAGGCAAAAAGAAAGTATTAGATAGAAGAAAAAAAGAAAAGGCTGCTAGTTTTTTTAAAACTTTTATTGCTGATACAAAAAAGAAACTACAGAATAAAGGTAAAGCACAGGCTAGTACCAATGTTGCACCTAAAAAAGATAAGAAGAAAGAGGTCAAGAAAGATACAGCACCTATGAAAGCTTCTTCTGTCAAGGTCAAGTCAGGTAATACATTATCACAGATAGCCAAAGATAAAGGGATTACGTTGAAAGCATTATTAGCAGCTAATCCTGANATAANAAATCCTAATNTNATTAAAGTAGGACAAACAATTAAGATCCCTGCAAAGGGTAAGGGCAGTGTCTATGAAGGCATGAGTAAAAAGAAAATGGCTAGTATGGCTATGAATCAAGGAGGAGCTTCCATGAAAAAGAAAACTAAGTATATGCAAAAGGGTGGTGCGACCAAGAAGTCAAAGATGATGAACAAAGGTGGTGCTATGAAGAAAAAATCTAAGATGATGAATAAGGGTGGTGCTATGAAGAAGACTAAGTACATGGCTAAAGGTGGAGCAGCTAAACGTAGATAATGTCTTATCTCATAAGTAACATCCCACACTTTAAGTGTTGGGTGCGAAGAGAGTTCACTTGTAATCACCAACAGTATCACGGTGAGTTCCTTCATGCGTTAGCTTTTGCAGTCAATACCATACCTGATAGGTCATTGAGNTTCCAAGTTGTATTNACAGGTTGTACAGAAGATGATAATGTACACGGTGGTGCAATGTGGGCAAGAATGCCAATACAGGCACTTGTAGCAGATATACCATTAGATGAATGGGCAGAACCNATGGAAGACCATCTGTGTCAACCTTGGGATTGCGAAGCTAGAAATCATAGTGTTATTGTCATGGATAGAGTCAGTTCTTCCCCTTGGCTTTGTAAAATAGACAATGCATTTTATACTGCGAAATACCTCTTCACAGTAGATTATACAGATAGCGATATAGCAGATGATCCTGCACAGCACAAACAGTCACACGTGATGTATTTGTTAGATGCAGGTAAATGGACAGGCAACATTGTTGCACTTCCAAATAACAGAGTAAGAGCTACAAGTCCTGCTCTGTGGGTTACAGGCGAAGGTGCTCCTGACTTTACACCTTCACAATGGATACATTCAGCAGAAGCACATGAATCCTACCTAGACCCTTTTACTACATTTAATAATTTGTATGAGGATACCAATGGCAATAAAAAAAGCAAAAGCAACAATAAAAAAAGTAGCAGGTAAACTACGTAAAGCTAGTAAAGCTCATGCAGGACAAGCAAAGACACTGTCAGCACTTAAATTAAAAAGTGGTGGCAGTACAGTAAATAAGGCAGGTAATTATACTAAACCTACAATGCGTAAAAATTTATTCAANCGTATCAANGCAGGTNNNAANGGNGGTGNANCNGGNCAATGGNNTGCGAGAAANGCACAGATGTTGGCAAAACAATATAAAGCCAAAGGTGGTGGATACAGAGGATAATGACAAAGAAGAAGAGAGACCCTAAAGTTGGCACAGGAAAAAAACCAAAAGGCAGCGACAGAAGACTATACACAGATGAAAACCCTAAAGACACAGTTAGCATCAAGTTCGCTACAGTCGCAGATGCGAAAGCAACCATTGCAAAAGTTAAAAGAATTAATAAACCGTTTGCGAGAAAGATACAGATACTTACAGTCCTTGAACAACGAGCCAAGGTATCTGGGAAGAAAGAACAAGCAAGACTTGCAAGAATAGCAAAAGAACAACTAAGGAAGGCACATGAACGAAAAAAGAAAAAATAGATGTGAAACCTGTGAGTGTTATGACTGTGATTGTAATGAATGCAACTGTGACTGTCACGATGAACAAGTAGCAGAGAAAGGTGATGATTGAGTTTGTGCTTGTGTTTATGATGGGATTAAGAGTAATAGACCAAACACAAACCTTTGATGATATAGATAGATGTTTATACTTTGCCGAAAGGTTAAATAGGCAACCTTCTATCCCACAACTAGAAGGACCCAATCTAAAGATAACAACATACTGTAAGCCACGAAGGAAAAGATAAACATGGAAACAAAAAATCGTACTATTGGAAAGTTATTAACAACAGGTAATGCTGATATATATACTGTTCCTGAAAATCATGAAGCAGCAATAGATAGTATACATATATGTAATGAAAGTGGTTCTAGTGCCACCATTAGTTTAGATTATTTTGATGCTCAAACTTCAACGTTTTTTACGATTACTGAAGCTTTATCTATAGCAGCAAACTCTGTGTTACTACTTGAAAGTAAACTTTGGCTTTTTAAAGGAGATAAGATACGAGGATTAGCAAGTGCAAATAATGCTATGACTGTTATTTTTAGGGTAGATGAATCCTACTTACCACAAAGGACTTAAAAATAATGTTAGCAGAACTTGCAGCAGCAAACGCAGCTTTTAGTGTAATAAAAAGTTTCGTATCTAATGGCAAAGAACTTTCAGGTTGTGCTAAACAAATATCTGATTTTGTTTTTTCAAAAGAACAAATAGAAAAAAATTTAAAGAAGAAGAAAGCTAGTGGTGTTGGTGGTGGTGATCTAGAAGAGTTTATGGCTCTCGAACAGATACGAGAGAAGGAAGAAGAACTCAAGAAGATAATGATATATCTAGGCAGACCCGGACTTTGGCAAGATTGGCAAGCCTTCCAAGCTGAAGCTAGAAAGTCAAGACGATATGCCGAAAAGATGGCAGAAAGACGAAGACAAGAGCTAATAGAATATGCAGGGTATGGAATAGCTTTTATATTTATATTATTCTTTGCAGGAATTTTAGCATGGCTACTAGCGAAATGGATGGGAAAATTATAACACCGTGTATTGGTGTATGTAAACTTCAAGATGATATTTGCATAGGTTGCAAAAGAACAATAGAAGAGATTAAACAAGCATGGCAAGAACAAAAGGACAAAGGTCATTAGTTGCGTGGACAAAACAAAAATGGCGAACCAAATCAGGTAAACCTAGTACACAGGGGTCAAAAGCAACTGGTGAACGTTATCTCCCTGAAGCGGCAATTAAAGCTTTATCTCCCAGTGAATATGCCGCGTCTACGGCTGCTAAACGAAAAGCGACTAGAGCAGGTAAACAAGTATCTAAACAGTCCAAAAAGATTGCAAAGAAAACATCAAGATTTCGTAGATTCAGCTAGACTGAAAGAAAAACTAAAACAAGAAAGAATAAAAGAGAAGATAGCAAATGATACAAGCATTAATAGGACCAATAGCAAATCTCGCAGGAACATGGTTTCAAAACAAAGTCGAAAAAACAAAGGCAGAAGGACAAGCTAAAGTCGCAGAAGCTCGTGCTCGTGCTACTGTTGCAGAAAAGGTTGCAGCAGGTGAGGTTGAATGGGAAGGTAAGATGGCAGATGCTACAGTGGATTCTTGGAAAGACGAATTTGCCTTAGTTGTCCTACTTGCCCCTGCAATTTTGGTCTTCATACCCGGAATGACAGACTATGTTAAACAAGGATTTGATATATTGGCAACTCTGCCTGAGTGGTATCAGTACCTCTTATATATTGCAATTAGTGCAAGCTTTGGAATCAAGGGAGTTGGACAAGCAGCAAAGATGTTCAAAAAGAAATGACGATTAAAGCTTTGACATTTCTAAAAATATTTGCTATAATTAATAGAATAAGTAATTACTTTTGGCATCTACATGTAAAAGAAATTAGAAAAAATCAGACAAGGAAAATAAATGGATTTAGCTAAACTACAAAAAGAATTATCAGATGACGAAGGAATTAAATATGAATTGTACCATTGTTCAGAAAATCATTTAACTGGGGGGATTGGGCATCTTATCACAGAATGGGATGTAGATTACTATGGTAAACCTGTAGGATACCCTGTACCTGAAGAACAAGTTAATGAATGGTTTGAGAGAGACATAGGAACAACTATAAACGATTGTAAACTATTGTTCTCTCAATTTGATAATCTACCTGAAGATATACAACATGTATTGGCAAATATGTGTTTCCAATTAGGCAGACCTCGTCTAAGCAAATTTAAAAATATGATTGCTGCTGTAGAAGATTTAGATTGGTGTAAAATGGCAGACGAGATGGAAAACAGCAGNTGGTTTAGACAGACAACTAACAGAGCTAAACGTTTAATAGCTATTGTTGATAGACAGTATCACAGAGAAAGTGTACCATCATGAGTAGAGAATTAACTGAAAGACAACAAAAGTTCTTATCTGTTTTGTTTGATGAAGCAGGTGGAGATGTAGTGACAGCTAAGAAGTTAGCAGGTTATGCTGAAACATCTAGCACTACGGATATAGTTAAATCCATGAAAGATGAAATACTAGAAGCCACACAATTGTTTATGAGTAGAAATGCACCTAAAGCTGCAATGGCTATGGTAGGTGGTTTAAATGATCCTACTGAACTAGGTTTAAGAGATAAAATGACAGCAGCTAAAGAATTACTAGATAGGACAGGTTTAGTTAAGACTGAGAAGATGCAAGTAGAAAGCACAGGTGGTGTTATGTTATTACCTGCAAAGAATGATGGATAGAAGTTTAGGTAAGTGGAAACTACCACAACCAACAGACTTAAAAGATGAAGAACAAAACGAATGGATACAGATACCACGTATAGCTAGGACTATTCCATTTGGATACAAGTTAAATGAGGAAGATCCTAATTTACTTGACCCTATACCTTTTGAACTAGAAGCCATTGAAATGGCAAGAAAGTATGTAAAACAATATTCGTATCGTGAAGTAGCTAATTGGCTAACAACTAAAACAGATAGAGTTATATCACACGTAGGGTTAAGAAAAAGATTAATACATGAAAAACAACGTAAGAACCAAGCTAGAACTCTCCGAAAATGGGCATCTTATGCCGAGAAAGCAATCGAGAAAGCGAAAGCCATCGAAGAAGAAAGAACAGGTGCAAGAGCCTAAAATACAGGAAGTTGCAGATGTAGAAGCAGTACCTGTAGAAGAACACAATGTAATATTTAAACCTAATGCAGGACCTCAAACAGAGTTTCTTGCAGCAGGTGAGAGAGAAGTTTTATACGGTGGTTCGGCAGGTGGTGGTAAATCATATGCCATGTTAGCAGATCCTTTACGTTACATGGGTCATCCATCGTTTAGTGGATTACTATTAAGACATACAACAGAAGAACTTAGAGAACTTATATTTAAATCTAAGGAAATATATCCTCAAATATGGAAGGGTATTAAGTGGTCAGAAAGAAAGATGCAATGGGAAGCACCATCAGGTGCAAGGTTATGGATGTCATACTTAGACCGTGATGATGATGTTCTTCGTTATCAAGGTTTGGCATTTAGTTGGATAGGGTTTGATGAATTAACCCAATGGTCTACTCCGTATGCTTGGAACTATATGCGTTCACGTTTGCGTTCTACTGCACATGATTTACCTGTGTATATGAGAGCAACAACTAACCCGGGAGGTCCGGGTCATCAGTGGGTTAAGAAAATGTTTATTGACCCTGCACCATACGGAAGAAGTTTTGATGCCACAGATATTGAGTCAGGTAATGTCCTTACCTATCCAAAAGGACACAGTAAAGCAGGACAAGCATTATTTAAAAGAAGATTTATACCTGCAAGATTATCGGACAATCCATATCTCGCAGAGCAAGGTGACTATGAAGCAATGCTTCTATCCTTACCTGAACACCAACGTAAGCAGTTGCTTGAAGGTGATTGGGATATTAAAGAAGGTGCTGCTTTCACTGAGTTTGATAGGAATATTCACGTTATTGAGCCTTTTGCAATTCCAAGAAATTGGGTTAAATTTCGTGCTTGTGACTACGGTTATGGTTCTTATAGTGGTGTGTTGTGGTTTGCTGTTTCTCCAGATGAGCAGATTATTGTATATAGAGAGTTGTATACTAGTAAAGTCCTTGCCACAGATTTGGCAGATATGATATTAGATGCTGAAGCTGAAGATGGTAATATAAAGTATGGTGTATTAGATAGCTCGTTATGGCACAAACGTGGAGATACAGGACCTTCGTTAGCTGAACAAATGATTATGAAGGGTTGTCGTTGGAGACCTTCAGACAGAAGTAAAGGCAGTCGTGTATCAGGTAAAAATGAAATACANAGACGATTACAGGTAGATGAGTTTACAGAACAACCTAGACTTGTATTTTTTAATACTTGTACTAATACAGTAGCACAGTTACCTGCATTACCATTGGATAAAAGAAATCCTGAAGATGTAGACACAAATGCAGAAGATCAGCAGAAGANCACTTGTATGATGCACTAAGATATGGTATAATGTCAAGACCNAGNTTCAGTATATTTGATTACGATCCTATGGGCAGACCTAGTAGCAGTATGCCTGTGGCAGACTCTACATTTGGATATTAAGGATATAATATGGCAGAAGATGAAATAATTATGGATGAAGATTCTATAGCACTAGAAGATGTAGAAGAATCAGAAACTAGTGATAAGGATGTAAGTGGTATTGTTCCTTTTGTAATGGAGAGATACACACGTGCCGAAGACTATCGATATAATGATGAGGAACGATGGTTAAGGTCTTATAGAAACTACAGGGGGTTATATGGTAGTGATGTTCAATTCACTGAAGCAGAAAAGTCAAGNGTNTTTATCAAAATCACTAAAACCAAAACTCTTGCAGCTTACGGACAAATTGTTGATGTATTATTTGCAGGCAACAAATTTCCTATTAGCATTGAGCCGACAGTCTTACCTGAAGGTGTTGTCGCTGATGTCAACTTTGATCCAAAAAAGCCTGAACAGCTTAAAGAGGATACTGAATTATCTTCACCTTACGGTTTTACAGGTGATGGCAAGGATTTACCTAAAGGTGCTACAGAAAAAACATTGGCAGAGATGTTGGGTCCTTTACAAGATAAGTTGGAGGAAGTTGAAGGCTTGGAAGAAGGGGTAGGTAAAACACCTACTGCTATTACATTTAGTCCTGCCATGATTGCTGCAAAGAACATGGAAAAGCAAATCATGGATCAACTGCAAGAATCAAATGCAAGTAAACAGTTAAGAAGCACAGCATTTGAAATGGCATTGTTTGGCACAGGAGTAATGAAAGGTCCTTTTGCTGTAGATAAAGAGTATCCTAATTGGGATGAAGAAGGTAACTACGATCCTGTATTTAAAACTATGCCATCTACATCACATGTATCTGTTTGGAACTTTTATCCTGACCCTGATGCCACTAACATGGATGATGCACAATATGTAATTGAAAGACATAAAATGTCAAGAACACAACTACGTGCATTAAAGAAAAGACCATACTTCCGTGATAATGTAATTGATGAAGTTATCGCTGAAGGTGAAGCATACGATAAAAAGTATTGGGAAGATGATTTATCTGATTATACACCTGAACATGGTATATACAGATTTGAAGTATTAGAATATTGGGGTATGTGTGAAGTCGAAATGCTCGAAGAGAATGGTGTGGAAATACCTGAAGAGCTAAAAGAATTTGACGAGTTACAAGCAAATATATGGATTAGTAACGGTAAGTTAATAAGAATGGTTCTTAATCCTTTCAAGCCTGCTACAATACCTTACATGGCAGCTCCTTACGAACTTAATCCATATTCCTTTTTTGGTGTTGGTTTAGCAGAGAATATGGATGATACACAAACTCTCATGAATGGTTTTATGAGAATGGCTGTAGATAATGCTGTGTTATCAGGTAATTTACTTATAGAAGTAGATGAAACAAATTTAGTTCCGGGACAAGATTTATCTGTGTATCCGGGTAAAGTATTTAGAAGACAAGGTGGTGCTCCGGGTCAAGCAATTTTTGGCACTAAGTTTCCTAATGTATCTAATGAAAACTTACAGTTGTTTGATAAAGCTAGAGTGCTTGCAGACGAAAGCACAGGCTTTCCATCGTTTGCACACGGACAAACAGGTGTGCAGGGTGTAGGTAGAACTGCGTCAGGTATATCAATGCTTATGAATGCCGCTGCAGGAAGTATTAAAACTGTTATTAAAAATGTAGATGATTATTTACTGAAGCCATTAGGCGAAGGTATGTTCCGTTTTAATATGCAGTTTAANTTTAACAAAGATATAAAAGGTGACTTAGAAGTTATTGCACGTGGAACAGAAAGTCTTATGGCTAATGAAGTACGTAGTCAAAGACTTATGGGTTTCTTACAGGTAGCATCCAATCCTGCTCTTGCTCCGTTTGCTAAGTTTCCATATATAATTAGAGAGATAGCAAAGTCTATGGAACTTGATCCTGAAAAGGTAACTAATAACATGGATGAAGCAGCATTACAAGCAGAGATACTTAAAGGTATGCAAGGTGCTATACCTGAACAACCTCAACAAGGACAACCCCAACAAGCAGGTCAACCACCTGTAGGTGCTAATCCGTTAGACCCAACAGGATCAGGTGGTGGCAATATAGGTACAGGACAAGCTCCAGTGCCGGGAGAACAAGGATTTTCAGGAAATGATGGACAAGCAGGTGCTGCAGCAAATCAAGCCGCTAGTGAACAACCCCAAGCTGATCAACAGCTTCAATGATTATATAGACTTACAGATAAGTAAGCAACATAAAATATTAGAACAAGCTACTGATACAACTACTTTACATAGATCACAAGGATCAATAGCTACTTTAAATAAACTTAAATTACTAAGGGATGAAGTAAATGGCACTAAGTAAACAAATGGAAATGTTTGAGGAAGGTGGTCTCAAAGAACAGGGTGGAACAGTAGATGAGGAATCAGGCAATGAAGTTCCTATAGGTTCTACTAAAGAAGAAGTAAGAGATGATATACCTGCAAAGCTAAGTGAAGGAGAGTTTGTATTCCCTGCTGATGTTGTTAGATACATAGGTCTTGAAAAACTTATGAGACTAAGACAAGAAGCAAAACAAGGTTTAAAGCAGATGGAAGCTATGGGTCAAATGGGTAATTCAGATGAAGCTACCATGCCTGATGATTTACCTTTTGATGAAACAGATCTTGACATTGAAGACGATTTAGAGTATAATGAAGGCGGAGTTGTCGAAGGGCAACAAGAAGCTTATGCTCCAGCAGATTTTGGTAATCTAGTTATACCTGAAGGACCAAAAGTACAGAATGTTAGATATTATAATGAGCAACTAAAACAAGTTCGTTTTGTACCACACTTATTAAATCCTGATGGCTCACTAGGCAATACAATCTATCCTGTGCCAAAAGGTTTCGTACCTCAAGAAGAACCTATAGAAGAGCCTGTTAAAAAAGAAAAACAAGAAGGTGGCACACAAGAACAAGATGATAATGAGCCAAGTGAAGACGATAAAATAACTAGTGAGTTAGGTGGAGCTAGAACTACAATAGGTGATGTTGACTATGCTATTCAGTATAATCCTGATGGTACAGTAGGTTTACAAAGTATAGATAACTTCAAGGCTACAGGTCAACGAAACTTTCAAGTTGCTAGTGCTAAAGTTGCTGAAGCGATTAAAACACAAACAATAGGTCAATTAGGTCAGATAGCAAAAGCTAAAGGTTTAGGTGCAGTAGCAGCGGCTGAAATAGGAAAGAAGATGGGTATAGATACCCCAAGATATGATAAGCTAAATGAGAAGATAGATAAAGCAAAAGAAGCAACTACCTTTTTAAAGAATATAAAACAAAGAGATGTATTTAAAGAAATGCCTGCAGTTCCTTTTACTGAACCTGCAGTTGCAAAAGTTGAAGATCTAAATAGAGCACAAGTAAAAAGTTTACAAAGTGCGATTGAGACAGGTAAAGGAACAGATACATTTACAGCAAAAGAAGCTGCAGATATTGCTGAAAAGGCAGAAAAAGATAGAATAGCAGAAATACAGAGTCAAGCTGCACAAGAAAAACGAAGGTTCTCTGTTGATATTGGAGAAAAAAGACGAGCATCAAAAAGAAGAGCAGCAAATAGAGCTGCACAAGAAAAAGCTGAAAGAGAAGGCAGAATAACAGGTAGAGAAGCAGGTATGTCTATGGGTGGAAGTGATGACCCGGGAGACAGTGGTTTCTCTGTAAGCGATGAAGGCTATGATACTACTACAGGTTTTGGTACTGATATTTCTACAGCAGTAGGTGGTTTAATACCCAAGAAGAAAAAGAAAACTAAGAAGATGAAGCAAGGTGGATTAGCTTCTAAAAATTAATTCACAGATATGGCTACTTATCCCCCAACAATAAATGGCTACGATAACCCCAAGGAGAAAATAAAATGGCAGATGCTATGATTAAGGAAGCAACACCTAAAAAAGTTGCATTCGTAAGTAAACCTTACACTCAAGAAGAAAGAATAAAAAAAGAAGAAGCAGAGTTAGAGCAACTACTGAAAGAACAAAAAGGTGAAGCTGAAGCAAAAGCTGAAGAACAAACTAAAGAATCGGAAGATACGAATAAAGAAGAACCGACTTCTGCTGAAGAGAAAACTTTTAAAAAACGTTACGGAGATTTACGAAGACATACTCAAGAAAAAGAACGAGAGTTTCAAAAACAACTTAACGAATTAAAAGAGCAGTTAGCTAAAGCAACTAAAAAAGAAATGAAGCTACCTAAGTCTGATGAAGACATAGAAGCTTGGGCAACAGAGTACCCTGATGTAGCTAAGATTGTTGAGACTATTGCAATGAAAAAAGCAAGAGAGCAAGCAGTCGAGCTAGAAAATAGAATACAAAAAATAGATGAAATGTCTGTGGAAGCACAAAAACAAAAAGCTGAAGCAGAATTAATGAAACTTCATCCTGACTTTGGTGATATAAGAGACAGTGATGATTTTCACGAATGGGCAGAAGAACAGCCAAAATGGGTACAGGATGCATTATATGAAAACGACAACGATGCTAGGTCAGCAGCAAGAGCTATCGATCTTTATAAGTCAGATAGAAATATCAGCAAGAATACAAAGACAAAAAGCGATAAGAGTGCTGCTATGGATATTGGCACGAAAACTACAAAAACTAAAGTTGACACTACAGAATCAAGTAAAAAGATACGTGAGTCTGATGTTCAAAAGATGTCTGCCACACAGTATGAAAAACAGGCTGACACCATAATGGAAGCTATCAGATCAGGTAACTTTGTATATGATATATCAGGTTCAGCTAGATAATACAAAAAAAGTGTTGACATACAAGCATTTATGTATATAACTATACATAACTAGAAGTGTGACATGACCCCTTCACAGGACACTTATGTCACATGGATAACGAACTTTAAAGATTACCCAATTATGTGAGCCTACAAGGAATTAGCTATTTCACGTACAACCTCAACGCATGAATGGTCCTTATAAAGTAAAATGACTAAAAGCAACACGTGGATTGTTTCACGTGTAACGATAAATGTTAAAGGAGATAAAAATGGCATTTACATCAGCAGCTGGTTATGGTAATCTACCTAACGGTAATTTTAGTCCTATTATTTACAGCAAACAGGTTCAGCTTGCGTTTCGCAAGGGGTCTGTCGTTGAAGCTATCACTAATAGTGATTACTTCGGTGAGATTGCTAATATGGGCGATTCCGTTAAGGTTATCAAAGAGCCAGAAATAACTGTCAAGGAATATGCAAGAGGAACAACTATTACTCCTCAAGACCTTGATGACGAAGAGTTTTCACTTACAATTGACAAAGCTAATTACTTTGCATTTAAAGTGGATGATATTGAAGAAGCTCATTCTCATATTAACTTTCAACAGTTAGCATCAGATAGAGCAGCTTATAGATTAGCTGACCAATTTGACCAAGATGTACTTGGTTATATGTCAGGTTTTAAGCAATCAGCTATACATGGTACACCTGATACAGCAAATACAACTGTAAACGGTGTAAAGGCAGTATCAACTGCAGGTTCTGACGAACTCTTAGCTTCAATGAAAATTGATGCTTCTGACTTCGGTGGTAACGCAGGTGAAGCTGTAGCTATCTTACCAAGAACAGGTGGAGCTACTACTGCTGCTCCTGCTAACGGAGATAGAAATCCATTGACAGTGATTGCTAGAATGTCTAGACTATTAGACCAACAGAATGTTGATACTAATGGCAGATGGTTAGTATTAGACCCTGTATTCATAGAGGTGCTAAAGGATGAAGATTCAAGACTACTTGATTCAGACTTTGGTGGTTCAGGATTACAAAATGGTNTAATCATGAACAATCTACATGGTTTCAAGGTTTATCAGTCAAACAATTTACCTTCAGTAGGAACAGGACCAACTAATACTGGTGCAAATAGTTCCGATAACTNNGGTGTAATTGTTGCTGGTCATTCTTCATCAGTAGCTACTGCAGAGCAAATCAACAAGACAGAGACTTACAGAGACCCTGATTCTTTTGCTGATATTGTTCGTGGTATGCATTTATACGGTAGAAAGATACTTCGACCTGAAGCTATCACTACTTGTAGATACCACTTAGCATAAGGGAGATTATATTATGGCGAATATTACTGCTGTTCTTAAAGCCGCTTCTGGCAACTCCCAGAGAGGTCGTAATGTATATTACATCGATAATGTTATTGACTTAACTGCTAATAGCATTAATCCAAACGGTGATACCATTCAAGCTATCACAGTTCCAGCTAATACTCTTGTAGTAGCTGCTGGACTTCAAGTTGTAAATAGTGCAACTATGAATAGTGGAACAGACGCAACTGCATCACTTGGTTTTACAGGTGGTGACGTTGATGAGTTTGTTGCAACTTTTGATATTGATGGTGCTTCCGATGGTGCTTATGCTCCTCAAATTGCAATCACAGGTTTGACTGCTTCTACCTCTGCTGACACAATTGATGTGTTATTAGCAGGTAGTGGTGCATCATTCACTGCAGGTAAAATCCGTGTCTATGCAATGTTAATGGATATAAGTGACCAAGGTGACATGTCGGCTGACGAAGTCGATAGAGACACTTTAGCCTAACTTAATATAATAAAGGGCAGCTGTGTGGTTGCCCTTTATATAATGTGATATTATAGGAGATTACAAATGGCAATTTCGACTGCGATGTGTACTAGTTTCAAATCTGAATTACTAGGTGGTATTCATGATCTTGATACTCATTCACTTAAACTAGCACTCATCAAAGCATCACCATCAGGTACATATGGTGCTGCTACAACTAACTATTCTAATGTTACAGGCAACTCTGATGAAGCAAGTGGTACAAACTATTCTGCAGGTGGTCAAGTTTTAGACAGTGCAACTATATCTGTCTCAGGAACAACTGCAATTGTTGACTTTGCTGATGAAGTATTTTCAAACGTAACATGTTCTGCTGATGGATGTATTATTTATAATGCAAGTGCATCTAATAAAGCAATCTGTACTATTGATTTTGGTGGTACAGTATCAGCTACTGCAGGTGATTTAACTATTCAGTTCCCAACTGCTGATGCAAATAATGCTGTAATACGTATAGCTTAAGGAGTAGGGCATGTCGTTCTACGGTGCTAATGATGCTATATATGGTTCAGGAACATATGGCACTGCGTCTTTCGGTGTCACAACTCCAATCATATCTTTAGGATCTGTTAGTGCTACTGGAAGTGTAACTGCCGCTACTACCACTATACGTAAATTATTAACAGGTGTTGTTGGTACAGGTGTTATAGGGGGTGCTACTGCTGTTAACGATTCTAGTTTAACAGTTACAGGTGTATCAGCTACAGGATTTGTTAACACACTATCTGAAAATCCATCAGAAGCAGTTACAGGTGTATCAGCTACAGGTGCTATAGGAACTCCTTTTGTTCATGCATTTTTTGGTGCTAACGATGCCCTGTATGGAACAGGTCGTTATGGCACAGCTAGATACGGTATAACTTCACCTACAATAAATGCTCCTAGTATTTCGGCTACAGGTAAAGTTATACCGTATCTAGCTGTGCCATAACGACCTGTTCCATACAGGGCATCG